>Ga0307517_10000580_pt1 | contig 62375 bp, 70 predicted proteins | sample 23_EM_MG_FD_194515 | JGI IMG/M metagenome (GOLD analysis project Ga0307517, IMG submission 194515) | Populus trichocarpa ectomycorrhiza microbial communities from riparian zone in the Pacific Northwest, United States - 23_EM | ecosystem: Host-associated > Plants > Roots > Unclassified | place...
AGGTTGAGGTAGTATTTTTACCTGTTATCTATTCGAATCAGTTTCGGGGGGCAGGTTTGGTGGATCGGTCGGATAGGTTGTTTGGGCGGATGCTGTTGAGAAAAAGTCACAGCTGCCCAAAAAAAAAAACTCCACAATTCTTGAACTCTCTTCGGAATCCTGAGGAAAGCGCTACCAGGGCATGGATCCAGCGAAGATCAATGGGGCCGTCTAAGAAAATCAAGGTTTTTTTGGTTACTCCACTCTATGTTTGGACGATTCCACATCTGGGAGGTTTTATTCGGCGAGTCAGGAGCGGGAGCGAAGGAAGCATCGCAGATTGTGGGTGTGCGAATCCGGGAGGGTATGATTCAAGCCCTCATTCAACCCCTGAGAAAAATGGTGGCGTAAAATTTTCATGGAAGCGGAGGCTGGGAGTGTCCCGCCTCCACAGTTTACCCTCTAAACAATTCGTGGTTTGTTGATGGTACACGTTGTCAACAGGAAATAATGAGTTAGCGAAACTGCTCCAACGGTAAATATCAAATAGCCGACTAGACCTTCAGAGACGCAAGAAAACGATGGACCCATCCCCCTTGCCCAGAGCCACTCTACCGGTCTCCTCGTCGTATCCAATCGCTGTCCAGACTTCACCACGAGAGTTGCAGATCCGTCTCGTAAACGCGTATATTTTTGGTTCTTCTTCATCTGTTCTGCTGGTCCAGTTTTCATCGCCACTATCTTGTATTTTAGTCTGTGTCTCCCTCGGGCCAAAAGAAGCCCAAATCAGGTCGTCTCCTAAGAATTGTCTCCAGCTTCGTGTTCCTCTCGCCTGGGCTGGCCAATCTTCCTGCCTGTTCAAGTCCATCTGGACCAGTCCGGTAGAATCCGACTCTCTCGGTCGAGGAGAAAGCCATAACGCTGTACGTTGGTGTCCTAACACGAGTTTCGTGGAGGTGGAGCTCGAGGTGGATGTAGGACTGGCGGACGCCGAACGTGGAACGGAGGTGAGGAATTCCACGGAGAAAAAATGTGAAACTGGGTCATCTACGTCCGAAGGTGGGGGCAGTTCTTCCTCTGCACTTGCTGTAGGGTTCGCCTCGAGCCGGCAAAGCGTCAGTTTGGGCGCGTGGTTCGACCATAGGTCATCGTTAGGGTGATGAAACAGGACGAAGAAGGAGTCTGATTTTGAAAAGTCTTGCGATATAGATATTCCGTCGAGCCACCCGAAAGTGAATGAGTCAACAGGGTGTTGAATAATCGGTTCTTGCCACACCGAATAACTATGGGTGAGATCGGCGGCGAGGATGTCCGTTGGGAGGTTGAACACCTCAACGAACATTGCACGGGCCACCAATATGTACCTCTGGGAAATTTGAATATCCAAACAGATATTTGACTGTAGGACTTCGTTAGAAGATATTTTACCACGAACGAGACTTCCTAACCGTTTGTGGGTAGCCAGAAACTGTGGTGCTCTCTAGAACTACGGACCTGGCCACTGGAGAGTGGATATCAACAACGATGGCGCGATCGCGGGGGCCTGCTACAACAAGGGTGTCCCCGCATAACGACACTGAGGTGCATACGGAGAGGGTCGGACTCCAACTCCGCACGACGTGGACGCGAGGTGTGTATCCATTAGCCACGTCGTCAAAAAAGGAGAAGATGTAAACGCGATGTTCCCTATTATGTCTTTTTAGGTGGAAACTTCAACCCGGCCGCGTAGTTTTGACCTACCCATGTAGATGCACGGCAATAGCTGCGCTGGCATCCGAGTGGCAGTCGGAATTCACGGCGATAGCGTTGAAAATTGCGCCTTTTGGACCCCACGAGCCAATTTTTCTTGGTATTGGTTTGACTCCCTGGTAGTCTTGACCGAGGGCTTGGATGTCCCACAGGTTGATCAAGCACCAAATACCCTTCGAAACCGTCACGATACACCTGCCCTCGTGCCCGATAGGATCCGGAACGAAGAGGATTTCGGAGATAGCTGAGCCCGGATTTGCATCCCAATCTGCCTCTGCCTTGGGTGTATACCCGTCGCGTTGGGACCCATAATGCAAGCGACGGTCCCGATCTAGAGCCTCACGAGTCGTGACCTCTAACTCTTGTGCAGACATTTGGTCGATCCAGTGCTTGTTTGGAAACGGTATTCCTTGGGCGGTAATATGGGAGGTACACAACGAGACCCAGAGCGTTTTGAGACACGATACCGCGAATACGTGTTTGCAAGTCTTAGGACCTGTAAGCCCTGATAGGGGATGTTCGAGCGGATGATCTTTGGCTTACCTGTCTGAAAGCGAGGATGTCTCTTACTGAAAGATGTTGACAGACTTGGATCACCACATCATCCGGGGCACATTGTATCCCGTCCATAACTTTAGCCTCGGGGTCTTGCTGAGACGTGAGTTTCGGGAGCCGAGTAGCAGTCCCCCTCCCACCATGGATTATTTCCCACGCCTGCAGTTCTGAGTGGTGCCGGTGAGGTGCTCGAAATTATTGCGAGTTTGTCAGGAGGAGAAACTTGGCACCATTAATTACAAACTTTACTATGAAGTTACAGGGTATATGCACGCAGTCACAAGGTTAAACGGTTACTTGGTGGTTCTCATCAGCTCGTTCAGTGTCCGCGCCACAATGCCGACCCCTTCGTGGACCTTCGCCCTTTCGGCCGTAGAGACCCTGCTCATAACCCGACTTTCGAATTTGTCGGGGTGGAAGCGAAGTAGAGTCTCCCTGATCGTCCTAATCTTCCGCAAGTCCTCCATGGGTTCTTTCGCAGGACGGAATAGAAATTCCGATATGGAGTCGATGGTAAGGTCATCCAGAGAAAAGCATTGGCCGTCTGGAATGGAGTATGCAGTATGACAGGGCCAGGGGATATCTCGAAACGTGAGGGACTGTTCAGCGGTTTCACCAGTAGATAAAAGCGCGTCCCAGCGTGTCTCGTAGTCATCGCGAGCGTCCTGTTTTGCTCTGCGTTCCCTCGACCGTTTGCGCCGCCTTCGCTCGTCAGCCTCACGAGCCTCTTTGCGAGCCCGCTCTGAGGCGAGCTGCTCAGCGCGCTTCTTCCGGGCTTCCTCCTCAGCCCTTTTCCTGAGTTGCTCCTGATAAACCTGAGTGTTCCGTTTCCTAGCCAAGGCCTCCTGTGAAGGGAAGCAACATTCACAGACAGCGAATTTTACGTACTTCCACATCCCTTCCCTCATCCACTCCGCGTAACGTTCATCGTCCATTAGACTGGGATCGTTGTAGGCGGCTTCTTCTAAGTCAGCCATCCCGCCGGATTTCCAACGCTGAGGGATGTGAGGATACGAGTTCAGGTTGCTTGTGAGGTTATCCAGTCTCTCCTGTTGGCCAAGCTCGTCCCAAAGCCGCTGTTGGAACTCTTCTTCCTCCTGCTTCCGGTGCTGCTGTTCCTCTAACCATTCCAGGCGGTCGTCAGACTCGTAGTCCGTCTCGTAGATAGCATCTTCCCCGGTGTCTGTAGCACGGCGTTTGGATCGATGGTGATTATCACGTGTGGGGGTGGAGGATGAGCCGTGGAGATCGTACTTTTGCCCAAGGCGTTTAGCTTCCTTGCGTACAGCTTTCCTGGCCTTGCGTCGGGCACGCTCCTCCTCTTCTGCAGGGGTACGCTTCAGGTGAAGCTTGGGCATGGCGAGGAGGGACCAGGGAGGGGTGTTGTGGTGGGTTTGACCAAGGCGATTTGATCACGCTCCTTGGTTCCTTATTTGGTATCTGGTGCTTCCTTGTTCTCCATTCTCTGGGCTCTAGCTCCAGGATCCTCTACCAGAATGCGACCCTTGGGATACCACTTGTGGGATCTGTGGTTTGGGTATGGTCTTAAATGCCTGACGAGTTTTTGGGGCGGAGAATAAACCGGGGGGCTCAAACAAACAAACCCAAAAACTGGAACCGCCGCCGTGGCGATCAGCCATGGTCCACCCCCCATTGTTCTCCCATATATCTGAGCGGGGCCTCCACATCCACGCCTTCTCACACCTCGTGAACCCGAACCACGACCATCCCCCTCGACCTCCCTCATTGATCAGCAAGCTGCTTCCTCGCGCCGCTCTTTCACGACTCACAGACTTATCGCCTGCCGCTGAGGTTATCCAATGTCTACCCGAGAGCCCTCTGCCCCTGCCCCTCCATCCCCCTTTGTAATTGATCAGGAGCCCCCTCCTACCCCGAACTTTCTCGGCAACGCGCCTACCGTTGATCCTCCTCCAGGGAAGAAGACCACCAGTCGAAGGAAGAACAAGGCACCAAAGAAACGGGTGGCGGGGGAGACCAAACCAATTGAATCGGTCGACGTCCCTCCCCCCCAGCGAGTCCGACACCGATACAAGCCTTACCAGAAGGCCGACCCGACCCCAGAGCCAGAAGGAAATATCCCCGCTGACCAAAAAGAGCTCGAGAGGCTCGATGCAGCCGTAAAGGCGCTTTACAAAAGTGACCGTGAAGTACTTGAGTATATCAAATCCCTCAAGCGTCGTACAGCCGCAATGTTGGAACAAGTTAATCGGACCGACCCCCAATTGCGTTCGTATAAGGACGGGATGAAACACACGCAGCACATCATAGGCCAATGGGAGAAGGCACGTAGCCTGTTGGCCAATCCACAACTCTTCGGCGATAATGACCCGTAAGCTGAAAATTTTGTCTCTTCTACACGTGCCTAATCCTAGGTTCGACAGCAATCCGGATCTATTCCCCACTTTAACTCGTAACGAGAACGGCATCTACCCCACCATCGAAGAACATTTTTCCAAGTATGTCCAACCTGAATCAATGAGCTACTGGAGGCTCGCTTACACGCACTTTTAGGAATGTTGATCATCCAGACTTTCCCCACGACTATGCTCGAGGCACTCCCGGGGAATCCTCACATCAACCCCCCAATAATGACGACGAGGAAGAACATTTTTCTAGGCCTCAGACTCCCCTCGCCAGGCAGCCATCGCTCCCTCCTGGACATGAAGATGAAAATGGCCTCGAGTATGTCGAGGATGAGATAGATACTCGCTCTGACTTGTCTGTTCCTCCCTATGATGTCGCTCTCACATCCAGGGTCTCTATACTCACCCGCTCTGGAGCTGGGCCCGAGGTCGTCTCTGACAGTGGTGTATTGCCACCCCCATCGAACGAGGAACTTGCTAGAATTTCCGAGGTGCCCAAGAGCGAAACCACGGACCCCGCTGCAGGCCTTGCCATGCCGCAACCTACCGATCCTCCCCTCCTCGGCCACCCATTGGTACAACCACATACTCCACCTTCTCCGGACCCCGTTCCCCGACCGGGACCTCAACTTGTGGTTCCCCATCCGGTTCCCAGTACCATTTCAGGTGGCAAACGGAAACGTCTCCCTACTCCTGAGGAAGAGGTAGAGAATGATCTTGCCAGTTCCTCCGCTCCTGTTGTGCACCCGAGCGTTGACGGTTCCCCTCAGATTGAGGCAAGGAGCAGCGACGACAGAGTATATTCCAGGAGCAACGAAGACAGTGTATATTCCGGGAGCAGCGAGGACAGAACATCTTCCAAGAGGCGAAGGTTCATCGCTCCCCAACCGTTCTTATGGGACTTCCAAATGTTTGTTGCAGCACGGCGCCGTATTCCAACCCCCACTCCCGTCGATCCTCCGACGCGCGAAAACTCTCTAGAGTTCTCACCCCAACGTGCGCGCAGAGAAGCTTCTCCGCCTTCCGTTGCCGCGTCACAGGTACAAAAGGAGGACTCCGAGATCGAGAGATCTCAAGTTGTTGAGATGCTTAGCCACGGGGTTGAGCAAGGAGAATCGGAGGACGAAGGACAACTTCCGACTGGTAACATCCTTGGCGACCTTGGTGGCCCGCAACGCTCCGTACCTGCTTTGACTGCTGACAATACCCAAACTACCTCCACCAACGCTACACGATCTGGGGTAGAGACACCTGCCGAGCCTCAGGTATCGGCCGAGGTCCAAGCCTCAGTTCCAGAAGATATTTTTGGACCAACTGTCCCTAGTACCAAGGTCAACAAAATCTCGGACAGGTTGCCCACAGAAGTTTTCACCGAGGACACCGACGGAGACGTCGTTATATCCGACTCCGAACACGGGGTCACTAACGTTCCTTCAAAGTCTACTCGGTTGAGCCCCTCTGACGGCAGGGCCGACAAGGAGGGGTATAAGGTCTTCCGCAAAACCCCCATCAGACCCAGGATTTCGTCGAGGGCGACGGACGCTGAAAATGCGCTCGCTGTTGAGGTCGAAGCCGAGAGTCGGGATATGTTGGAACCACTTCCCTCACCCAAGAAGAAGCGAGCTGCCGGTACCCGGACTCGCAAGCCTAAGTCTACCCCCTCGATTGAGGCCGGGCCTGACATCAACCCCGAAATCGGACTCCCTTCCATCTCCACCAGCAAGCCCCCCTCAAAGCTCAGGAGGGGCAGGTCTGCATCCGTTCAACCCGAAATCCCTGCTGTGCCGAAGACGCCAGTTAGGAGGCCTACCCGCGGTAGGAAGTAGACTCGAGGTTTTACGTTTCTCCCCCGTCCGAGGACCAGTAATGGTGCTAGGGCCCACTACCCCTCCTTCCCGCCACTGGACGCCTTCACCGGTTCACCCGGCCATCTACCCCTCCCCCCCTTTCCCGGATGTTCATCCGGCCATTCACCCCCACCCCACCTTCCTCTCTTGTCGTCCCCCGTGAGTGCATCGCTCTTATCGTCGCAGATTCACAGCTGACTCTTTGACCATAGGGTTCCTGTACTTCTCCCTCTTGTCCCCGGTTCCTCAATTCGACCCACTGTTTCTTTCTTCCCTTCTATTTTCTGTCGGTTTTCTGTCGGTTTTCTGTCTCCAAGGTTCCTTATGATTGGTTCCTTCCAATAATAGTTGTCGCAGAACTTTATCCAAATCACTCAAGTGGTAGTTTCGTGTGTCTCTACATTTTGTTTTAATGGTGTGCATAGCATAGTGGTACAAATCTTGAAACAAAGATGGGAACTGCGCGAAAACGAATTAACTGCGGAAAGTAATGTAGTCCCCGGCTGGAGGTATACTGCGCTGGGGATCTTGCCCCTGCGCCGCTACGATAAGTATTACGTAGATTTTCACACGCCGATGGTCCTGGTGACCCTAAACCCCTATAATCAAACCAACCACAATCTAACACCTCAGTTGGCAAAGGTATCAACGACGACAGCCTGGAGCTTTCCGTCCCTAATGGCCTCGTAGATCCTGGTGATATTTTGGCCGAGGGTCTCGTCATCCCCACCGGGCATTCCGACCAAGCCGTCAATACCGACGTGGTCAAATCGCTCAAAGTTCTCCTTGCCGTGCATCTTGATCTTCAACTCCATCCTGACGAACTCGTACATGGCCCTCGTCTTTTTGAGGTACTTGCTCGCTGGGGCAGGACCGTGAGCGCCATCAAGGAACGCCTTCGTGAGTTGGTTGTAGAAAGCGGTCAAGCGGTTGGCGAGGGAAGTACGGAAAGTGGGGATGTTGGGGATGCTTGCGGTCAGGGGTGGGGTGGCCAACAAGTGGTTGAGGAGTGGTGCGATGCAGGCCTCGGCGACCTTCTTCATCCTATCAGCGCAGTCCATGGTAGTTGTTTCGTCGAGTGTAGCCACGATGGTACGGAACAACTTCGCGTAGATGATCGGTGCACCAAAGTGTGACACGAGTTCCTCGTTGAGGATCTTTGTAAGCCCTACGGAGAATTCGGCTTGCAAGGCGCGGAGGTCGAGCGCTATAAAAAAAGTGCGGCGATTAAAGTCAGTTAACGGCATTCATAGAATAGAGTACTGATAAAAGTTGATGAAACAACAAAAGCGGTGTGCGGGGATAATGTGAAAAGACGTGATGGGACGTGTGGACGCCGGAGGCGAAAAGCAAAGTGGAAAGCGGATCGCGCGTCTCACCTTGGCAGAGAATGTACAAATAACTCGACATCAGAATGTTAAGGGTGTCGAGGGCGTTAATCGTCGCTCTTCCAGAAATCAAGGCCAAGGAACTGAATTGGGAATGGGTCAATACCACGTTCGTAAATACGAGGAGGGTGGAGGTAGACGTACTTGACTGCCTGGTTATGCATCTCGGCGCTTTGAATGTGTGTGGAGACCGGAGAAGCCAAATAGCCGAGCTCAGACACATAAGCTGCCATACCGATATCGATGCCTTTGGCGTGGTAATTTAAGCTGGGATCAGATGCGGCGAGGTTTGGCGGCAATCCGCGGTTCATAGCGGGGTTTATCAATTCAGTGGCCTGAGAGAACAGGAGCTTGCCGATATGGTGGAGGGCAAGACGGGTCTTCTCCATGGCGTTAGTGACGGCCATAGCTTGGAAGTTTCCACCGTGGTGGACAGTACCAGTCTTTCCGTTGATCAGAGGGTTGTCAGTGGCTGGTGGCGGAGATCAGCGACTAAAGCTAATGATGGAAACCGGTTCGGACTTACTGGAGTTACACTCTAGAGTGATGGTATCGAGTGCCGAAAGGATATCCTCAACCTGAGGACCGAGGAACTGGGGAGAAGTTCGGAGAGGGTATCTGTCCTGCCTCAGAACGCCCTTGTCGTCGTCAATGGTCGCCTCTTCCTCCTCGTGGTCAGCCCCGGTGGCGAAGGAGCTTCCATCTAAAAGGTTATAGATCGTTCTGGCGACCTCAACCTGACCGGGGTGGGGTCGGCACTCGTCGTGAATGAACGGATCGAAGGAGGCTTGGGTCCCGAGAAGAGCTTCGACACCCATAGCCGTGAGGATCTGCGCGAGCAACGCGAGGTGCGCAGCATCATTGAGAGCTAACGACGCAACAGATGCGGAGAAAGCGGTTCCATTAAGGATCCCGAGATGTTCCTTAGACTGGAGAGATATCGGTTGGATTTTGTGTTGAGCGAGTGCCCTGTTTGATGGAAGAATCTGACGGGTTTTTGAGGAAGTTGATCGACAAATTGTGCGGATCGATGGGTTGCCGATCAAGGTACCAGCGATGTAGGAGAGCGGAGATAAATCTAAACATTGAAGGAATTTGAGATTTTGTTCTTAGGGCCGACATGACATCATCATGCTTACCTCCAGAAGAGGAGACGCTGCCACGTAGGGGGACAAGAGGAGTGATATTTTCCCGGAGGAGATGGCCCATCTGTTCGATGAGTTCCATACGAACGCCAGAGTGGCCGCGAATAAGGGAGTTCATGCGGATCAAGATGGCACCTCTAACCCATGATTCGGGCATAGTTGTGTTGTTGAGGGGATCAATGAGCGGGAGCGAATCGCCCTCTTCAGTGGAGATCACACCGGAGTGTTGGTGCTGTAACAAGGCGCTACCCAGGCGTAATGGATCATCAGTCCTAGTATCCGCTGTGAAAGATGCCATTGAGTCAGTTGTGTGTGGGAGGGGAGTTATTCGTGGCGGTACTCATACTCACCACTGCCACCGTAACCAGTGCTCACACCATATACGCTTTTTCCCGCGTTCATCTTGGCGACGATAACGTCTCGGCTCTGCCGAAGTCGGTCGCGGACGCCAGGGGAGTCATCGAGGGTGACGGGGGCGTTGTATCTTGCAGCAGCAGCGACTGCTGGGACGGAGAGGTTATATCCGTCGACGAGGATCGAGTTTCCTTTTCTGCAAGGAAGTTGTTCAGCACGTGCCGGAACATAACCGCTGGTCACGTCGGACATACCGGTAGGACTCGACCTCCTTGAACGCCTCGATAAAGCCCTGGAGGAGGCTGGTGGATTTGGCGGGGCTCGAGTTCAAGGGTTGGTCGGTCTGTGTGGTCTGGGGCAGCGTTGGGGTGGGTCGGGCAGTGACGAGCACCTCCTTGCCGCCGAGGGTTGAGTGTCGAACCAAGGGTTCAAGGGTGATAGTCATCAGAATAGGAGAGTCTGGAGTATGGTTGAGCTGGGGTGTGGAGGGGGGGAGCAGGCTGGGTAGATTGGGCGAAATCATCCAGAGGATGAGGGGGATTTTATAGGGACAGCCGACTACAAGATCCGAGCAAAGGGTAAGATCATAGTTGGTACTTTCCGCCAAAATTTCGTCAGGGGATGATATTTTACCGTACGGAAATACGCCAGCCTGTCCGTCGGCATTGGGGTCTTTTTCGCGGAACAGTGTCCACATCTGAGAAATGTCTGTGCCGTTGCTGTGCCGGGGCGCTTGGGGTGTACGTATCCGTCTAAAATCCGTGTACACAAGGTTGACCGCATCTGACTCTTGCTGTGTCAATGATATCTGCAAAGCGCGCCCATGTACACTGGGTGTTGGATACCGAAAGCAGCGTTTGTGCTTCCGATTCTGACATACAACGTTGTTTCATCTCATATCAGCCTGCGTGAATACAGTGATGAGTGGAAACAGAACATCAGAGCTATGCTAGAGCGAGTCAGGCGACCCCTGCAATTCTTTGTAGAATCCAATACTCCGGACAGCGCCTGACTGTGAATGGATGATCATCTACAACACGAGATAATATTATATCCATCGTAGAAAGGCGCCAGCAGCCAAGACTCGCCCCCTCGACGGACCGACAGAGCGGTTAGGGTTTCCTGCATTCGAAGTCCTCAAGTATTCGGATATGACCTTATGGAGAGTCACCCAGTAAACGTTTAGCCGTCCAGGAGGATGGTTGGAAGATTCGGAGATGGACCAACGTAGCATTTCTATCAATAGTGTCCACAATAGCCCATCCGCATGGGGGAAGGCTTGGGGGGCCCCAAAAATATACTTTGAAACAAGAAGTTTATACCGGGGCTCCGCCATCCGGTAACCTCTCAATCGAGTATTTGCGATTGACGATGTACATGAGAGGTACACCTGGTATTTGTCGTACCCGTCTCCTCAGTTCCCTATCACAGGTCGCCACGATGTAGCAACGATGAGATGTGACACGTTGAACCAGGCAGTCATCCGCATATGTTCCTGGATGCGAACATGAAAGACGCTCGAAACGAGGGTCGCGGGCCACTCTAGATGCATGCTATTCAGAAAGGTTGCTGTGCTATGAACGGATCCGAATACGTGCCGAAGCGCCACTCTATATCGTTGACCAAGTTTCTCCAGTTCAGCCATAACACAATCAGTGACGCATGGGATACCTATCGTGACAGGTCAGGGTTCCATCGAGGACAGAAATAGCTCAAGAATCAGACGAACACTTCGCGTATAAACAGTCCATCATGCCGCTGACCAACTCCAGCTTATTTTGCAGGCTAAAGTTGATGAAGTTGGTGTCGATAAGCACGCGGTATGGCGGTACTAGTGCCGTATTGTGTCGTAGGAACATTGAAGAGGCCATCTGGGGTCTGGATTGCATTCATTCAATCAGAAATGAAAGACAAGTAGGAGGATTGGAAAATAACGTACACCCTTTGGACAGCCTTTTCCTTAGCCTCCTCGTCCTTTTTTTTCTGTTTCAGCTGGTTCTCCTTCCTGAGACATGGGCGTGAGGTCAGTTAACAGGTAGCAGTGTGCAAAGAACGAACAATCGAATGTCCTTCGGATTTAACAGTCGTTTGACGGCAGCAAACTTTCTAGTTTTCTTGGCCTTTCCCTAGACATCAAAGCAACATCGTTCAGGACCGGCTGGAGAAGCTTCGCAGGATAACAAGGCCAACCATCACAAGATACGCTTCCGATGCCTGGTGGAGGAAAAGTTTTCAGGACGGTCGAGAAACGGGCGCGGAGCGGGTCACGTGCACATAGCTTCGGAAGCCAACCGATCGGCGGGGGTAGCACGAAGATATCGACCAACGCCTCCGCCAAGATAACAGTCTCTGTCGGTCTCTTGTCGACTGAAGAAGCGAGGGCTCTGTCTGGAACCCCAAATCGACGTAAATCTTTTCGTCCTAACGGCACGCGTAATTTACTAGGCTCTCCAACAAACCTTATCCTGATGTTTTTTCTCCCCAACGGGAGTGAGACAACAGATGATGAGCTGCAGACTGGCTATCGGACCTTGCAACGATTTTCATTGGACGAACAGCAACGGGGTAACGCGTATCACACCCGCGACAATGCCCCCCAGCCTTGGGTCCTCGTAATCACAATGACGCCTCCTCTGAGGAGACTCCGGATCTCGGTCAGGAGGGACCACACATCACCCTACATCACCCCTACCAGCACACCACACCCGCATTTACTCGGCGCCATTCGCTTCGATCACAACCTTACCCAACGCCTCTGACGAACTCTAGTCCAAGTGTGTTCCGACATCTCTGCGTGATTGTGTGTACGTGTTAACGGTTGGATCCACCTTGACCCGGTTCAGGGGGCCAACGCGAACATCTCACAATCTCTTCCTCGGATCCACCGAGCCAGGTGCATCGCGTTTTTTTAGTACCATTGCGGTCGTCGCCGCCGGTACCATGTGGGTTTGGGTTACGCTTGGATCAAGTTCTGTCTCATTAATTGGGCCGGGAGTTGAATCTATTCGTGGGCACGATAGCCCTTGGTAGATCTGCCTTCTATCTTTTGCTCGGAGCTTTACGGCAGACTCAATGGAAGTGGGGCTTCTGATGATCTTGCTCCTCTCTTGCTTTTCTTTACCCACCCCCAGACATCGGACTCGAATCGATGATGTCCCGCTCAGTTAGAATCTACCGTCTGCGGCGGTCGAACCTGGGGTTCATCTAAGCCCACACACGTATGACTTATGAGGAACGTGGGAGCGCTACAGAATCCGGACCGAGTGTCCAACCGAGAGGGGGGGTGATCACACCTCCAGCATCAAGTCTACATCACATCCCCACTACGACGAGATTACATATCTATTACACATGGAACAGATTGTAGTGATACGAAAACAAACTGGCGGAAAGGAAATTCCGCCCTCCCAATGGCTCTTCCTTCCGCGTCTGATTGAGCTGGCGCCAGCTCGAGCCCCAGCCGCACTCGTTCGCCACACCTGCGTACGTTCCCGTTTAGCGACCTCGTCGCAACGTTGGAACCCGTCGAAGACTCCCCGGATCATCTCGTAAACTTTGGCCCCTTTCCACAGTGCGTCCTGGTTCCTAGAAAGGAACACATGGTCGTAGCGTATTTGCAATACGGAACTCCGGTTGTTGCTGTGAATAGGACTAACACGCATAAGACTGGTTTCCTTGTCAGTATTCAATATTCAATCTCTGCCTCGGGAGTGGTGTCGGAGGGCCCCAAACGGAGTTCAAATCGACCACTGCCAAAGTGCCGGGTTAACAGAAAAGTTTGTAAACGAGCTACCGGCGTGGAAACAATTGGAAGTACATTCAAGGAATGGAGACCACGCGTGTTGCTCGAACTGCCCAGAGAGGGTAAGGTGAAGTAACAACGATTAAGTAGCGTGACCACTTTCGTGCGTCCTTCATAACCGGTGCTATGATCGGGAGCTTTAATCGAGGTCAATCCGCACTGACAGCTACCCCGTCCGGTGCGCTTCAACGGGGTTGGACGCACTCTTGGATCGGGTCACACCCCCGGCATCCTGGTCTTTCGTGTGGTCTCAATATTCCACTGACCTGACCTGTGGATTCGAACACGCCCGACTCCGTTTTGTATCTGGAGTCTTCACCGAATGAATGCATTGCTGCGGCCGAGGCGTTGGCCAGCAGATCATGTGTTCTCGTTATCTTCACAGAAAGCACATACGGCAACAGATCTCCAACATGGGAACCTTTCCGACATACTTGCTGTCCAACCTACGCAGCTTGGTTCAGATATCCCACGGTGGAATGTGGATCAGATTTGGAGCGCGTATTGTAAAAGTGAGTGGTTACAAAAGCGATGCTCTTGTACGTTTCGGTGGCAAGACGACGATTCAAGAAAGAGAGTGTAAATTTGTTGTGTCTATGAATGGGTCCGGGCCAACAAATAAGCCTCTTGTTCGATAGGTTTCCTCGGGCTCAAGGGCCTTGCTAGGGGGACCCTGGGGATCCTCCCAGGCTTGGGGCTGGACCGGCGGGGAATCCAGGAAGAGAGGGTGAAGGCGAACCCTGAGAGGGAACGCCATACTGCGGGATAGGCGTGGCTGAGGGGGTGCCAGAAGGGTTACCCTGAGGGGGGAACTGCCTCGCGACACCGGCACGCTTGTCTGGGCTGTGGGTCAGCGGAAGAAGAATAGAGGGTGAGAGGAACGGGTAAGCTCACCGATAGCAACAGCGTGGACAATGGCGACAAAAAGAGCGGCGACGAAAAAGTTCAACTTGAACATGGTGATGTCTGTGTTTCAACTGGGTTGTTGTTGTCCTCAAAGCTAATCCATCCTCCTCCCTTATACTTTTCTCTCTTTTCCTGAGAGCACTGGAAGGCTGGTGTTGGCCCCGCCCCATGTCCGGTTTCAGCCTCGGGCACATTGTTTCCTCCTCCACATGCACTCTCGTCTTCGTACTTTGCTGTACTTTACGCTCCACCACTCAAATTCTTCTCACCCCACTACTTCCAATCGTGAGCTCCACAACCCGACGGCGCTCATTGGCGTTGGCGCCGGCATCGGTCTGTCTCTGATCCTCGATGACGCCCTCGGGTTGAGTCTCGGAAGCCTCTCGGGTAACATTTGCCCCTCCCTCTGTATTGCCTCTTGACCTGGACCTGGATACCGACCTCCTGTTACTTGTCAACTCCCTCGGCAAAACCAAGCTCGAGGCGTTTCTCAAGACACTTCTATGGCATTGCCTCCTTCTCTTCGTCTCTCGCACCGCCGCAGTAGCTTCCCGGGGTTAAAATCAATGGTATCCGGTGTACTTATCCCGATTATTCTTCCCCTAAATGCGCGTCGGGGAATGTTTAGAACTTCACGTGTACAGGTGGCTCCACTAAAGGAGGCGAATGTGTCTGTTCCCCGCCCAACTCCGTCTGCAACGGAAAATACGGCTCCTACCCGAATGTTACTACTTCCCTGCTCAACAGTCGTGTCTCAGAGGCTGTTGTATCGACAGGGTTGCAGCTCAGTGCTTCCAAGGGCTCCAACAATGACACCAATGAAATCTATGTTCTCCTATAGGAGACCCCCGGTTCTCACTCTGACGATCTTCTGAATTCCGGTGCAAACGTCAGCCTCGACCTCGATGGATAAAATCCTCTGGTTCATCCGACTTCGGCTCTGGTCGGTCGGTCAACGAACTTCCCTTGGAACCACTTCCGGTGATCCAAGGACCGGCATTGACAGTTAGTCAATGGATTACTAAATTCCCCTAGTATCAATTGCTGGGTACCAACGTCACCGTTCAACCGGTTCCAAATCTAAACTCATCTCCCACGCCCTCCAACTCCAGCCGGGGAGACAGGATATTTGTCGGTCTTGATCTCGGGTCGTTCTGAATGATGCCCTTCACAACGTGGGTGGTATTGTAGGTCGGGTCTTGTCGACGGTTGCCAGAGTTTTGTCCAATCTCCTGAGCCTTGACGTCGCAGTTCACGTCGACGGTGGACGCGAATGTGGATCCAGGAGGTGAGCGGAAGCTTTGTCCATTTCTGTGATCTCGCATGTCTTTCGATGCCACATGAAGATCTGGTTGTATTGTTGTTTTCATTGACCTTTGATATACCAGGTTGTCTCCCATAGTCATATAGACGACCTTATTGTCCTTAAGCCCTGCGCAGTGTGATAATTTCCACTTATCTGCCCGAAAGCCGGTTTTGCCAATTCGATCAAAATCGATGATTGAACAACAGATTGGACACCAGCGACCACCCCAACCTCCGTACTCACGGCTGCTTTCCTTTGGACATATCGGGGGGTAAAAATGTCCGAAATTGAAAACATCAGTGAAAATCAAGCATCCTATTTTGACAATGCCGCGCTAATCCGACGATTGATGCTGCCGTATTGCGTAACGGGCCACTTCCTGTTTGGTTTTAGCGATGCAGTGGTACGACAGCTGGCCGAAGGGAGGAAGAAGGACCACGGTGTAGGTCATCACGCCATCTCCGTCCCCGTTCGCTCTCCTTTCGGGTCTGTGTCCGCCTAGCTTACACGAACTAACTGACTTGGATGCTCACTATTCGCCCCGACCATGACTGAATGGTACCAGCTGCTCAATATATAGGCTACGACGGTTCCAGCACTAATTAATGATCTGTCGAGTGTGTCGTTTCCGCGTCGCGGCTGAACAGAACGTGCATTAGACCATTGACCTGCGTCCCCGTATGCTTTTTCTTCTCGGCGCATCTGGATCAGACCACCGAACAATCTGGAAAGTTCATTACAATCGGTAATCGGTAAAGGAATGACCCCGCCATTGGTATTCCAACCCCATATTCAAACCGTGTAACTGAATGGGAGTTTGGTATATCGGACGGAGTAATACCCCCGTATCCATTGAATCTCTGAAGCGCGGCGGATCAGATCGACTATCGTGTAGCAGTTGTGATACCCCCAGCTCAAATTATTGAATGCTATTTACAAGCTTACCGCGACGATTACGGAAACGAACGGATCCGCTTAAACTCAAGCCCGGTCAGAAAGACCGCTTACTCACTTCGCTCCTTAGACTTTAGCGGTCCTCTCCTCTTTCGTTTCACCTGTTCTTCATCAGATTCGGATTCCTCCCGGATTCTCTTTGTCGCGGTGCTGGTTTTGGAAGGCGGTTTGTTCCCCGCACCCCCTACCTTTGATGGGGGTTTGTAAGCAGCCTTCGAAGGAGGCTTGGAGGTCTTGACCTTTGGCTCTTCTTCCTCGTCGGAGGCGAACGGATCATCGTCGGCTTTCTTTTTCTTGAGCTGGAGTTTGGGTTTGGCCTTAGGCTTTGACGTGGGCCCCTCTAACGTCGCGCCCCCATTATCACCACCATCCCTTGCCTCAGCATTGTCGTTCTTAAATTTTCCAGCCTCGAGGTCAGAGAAGAATTCATCTTTGAGTCGCTGTTGGGAGTTGTATTAAAAAAAGGTCCACAAGAGCGGGATAAGTATACTCTCGCCTTGATCTCGTCCTCCGTCAACAACGACGTATTCTTCCAGATCTAGTGGGTCGTGGATGTCAGTCGGCGATACACGACTGTGTTGTATCAAGTAGAGGTTCACCGTCGATGGGATCCCGCTGGCGTGTTTGCTATCCAAACCTGTGTGCATATACTTAGCTGGCAGTGACCACGAACCGCGGAAATTCACACACGTATCCCAGTGTACAAGTCAGACTTTACTCCGCTGAGGTTCAAGCCGTGATTACGCAGAAGTACCTTCATCGCCTATTGAAAAGCAGTTTAGAGAGCTCTCCGACCCCCAAGATTTGGGGTGTGGTACCTTTGTTACCTCATCCTTGTCGAAAACGTTTGGTAGGTACACGCATATCACGTGTTGGTAGCTTTGGCCAGGGGATTTCGGAGTTGTGGAGACCTTAGAGAGGAAAGCGGAGGTTTGTGCCAATGGGCCGGAGACCAATGAGCCTGGGAAGTCGGTGAACGTTTGCGACCGGTAGCCCTAGCATTCGAACACTTACGTGCGAGCCTATTCCAGATGGCATCCACTTTATCTGGAGAGGCGAACACTAGCCTATAGCACACACCGGAGTTAGGTACAATGGAGGTGAACACAAATAAAGGAGGGTATACAGACCATTTTCCTGTGAGGTAGCCGTGGCGTAGAGCGATCTCTTTGAGCTTAGTCGTTGCTTCGGCTTGGGCCTGAATGGGTTCACTTATGGGTCAAGGTGCTGGGGTCATGATGGCACACCTCCTCTCGTAATTCCTTCTTACTCCTCGCCCCGGTTTTCTTACTCGAGCGGACAGGAATCGAAGGATCGTTCTGCAGAATTATGTGAGGAGAAAGTGAGATTGTTTACGTCAAAGTTCTGACCTTGATCTCTTCAATTCTGGTAGTAACCTCCTTGACTGAGGATCATCATTGAGTGAAACAACGCGTCATGCTATGAATTGACGTACGCAAGTCCGCGGCCTCCTCAAGGGCTGCATCCATATTCGTGTCCTCCCTCGATGGGGCTGAACCCCTCACCCAGATCCACTGGACCAAGGGTAAGCGGTCACTCCGGTAGTGTCCTCGTTGTGGCTCACCGGTTTGGTCCCATCGTCTTCAACCATTGAGGGTCTCTACGCTCCACTGAGCACTTATGATCTGGTGGGTTGGGAAGAATCAGCACGCACCTTCTTCAAGAAGTCGTCGAGTGTTACCCCGCAGTCCGGGGCCCACGAATATGGGTAGGCAGAGAACTGGGGAGCGGTATCCTCAGAGCTGGGCATCGCGGTGGTTAATTAGAACGCGTCGAGTTAAGCGCGCACGTGATGGATTGTGACTTGGATCGAGGTTTCCCACGTTGGCTCGTTTCTCAACCCGGTACAGTGACTCCTGAGCGCTGAGTCTTGAGCTGCCAGTCATTTTAATGGTTGAATTGGCTAGCTGATTAAGGGGCCATCCTGTTATCCCCTGTATTCAACAGTACTACAACCCCAGGAGCCAAGTTTCCGACCTTGTGCGGGGCGATTCGACAGGGAAATGGATCAGAAAGAAAGGATAATTATGGCAATTAGATACATGCTTTTAAGATCGTTTTTACGTGCATTCGATTGGGCGACTGGTACAGCATAGAGATACAAGGTTCATGGATCCGTTCTGAGATGATTACAGCGGCGGTGGGGTCTCTCACGGATGATAAATACTGCAAAGAGCATACATTCGAGGCCGTGTGGCGTAATGGTAGCGCGTCTGACTACGAATCAGGAGGTTGTAGTTTCGAGTACTACCTCGGTCATCCTTTTTTTTCCTCGATCATTTCCCGCTTCTCGACCTCAATCCGCAACTTGGCACTTCGCTCCGCCTTCATGATCAAGGTCTCACCACAGCAATGAACTCATATCCTATAGAACTCTTGGCCCAGCTGGCTCCAGTGATGTTCGTCGCCGGCCTCAACCCCCCAACATCGCCTACATCTGCGTCCACAACCCCAGCGTCACCTCCTACAAGCCCAGTGTCTTCCACGAATTTGCGAGCCCAAGACCAATTCGCGTCCCTCATCGCTAGGCTACGAACAACACTAAGCGCACTGCGTCAGGTGTCAATATGGCAGTCCGAGAAGTCCAAAACTTTCCAGGCCGTGTTGGTGGATAAGGTGCGCAGATCGAACGTCCATCTCCGATACGAGTTCCCTTGACAAAAACAAGGATGTCCAATTCCCTCCCAGGAAACTGCGCCCTCCTGAAGACTACCCCGATCAAACGCCTCGCTCACCATTGTCTCCGTTGACGCCTTCTTCACCACTTTATCCCGATGGTATTGTTGCGCCAGTCTGGATACGAAAGCACACCTCCTTCGTCCCATCTGTTTTTGTCTTGTTCCTCCATATATTTGAATTCCCACCACATACACCGCGATCACCGCTTGACTTACCCGACCCAGATAGAGAACGTCAGCGGGAGGCGGAAGAGCGCCGCCAGGATATCGAACTCGCGGCAGAGATTGCTCAGAGGAAGAAGGCCACAAATGAACGCAGCATCAAACTCACCGTGGTCCTCCTCGCTAGTAGACGGATGCTAGATGACCCATCGCTGGACGGTCGGCTTACCTACATCAGAAGGCAGAGTGGATTGGATTCCAGGGCTGCTTTATTCGTTCTGAGTCCCGTATCGCAGTCGGAGTTGAACGAATTCGTACAAAGGTCCGTTTGATCACATTTTCAGATTCGACCCAGCGCAGACCTTGAATCACAGTCTACAACAAGCTTTATATGAGCCCGCTGTCGATTACTATACCTCACATTCGAAGCGAGTGCGTAGAAAACGGAACCGGCATGCGCATGGAGGTTCCATCAATTATCCCACCCCGTCTATTAGTTCTGTGCCCGTCCCTCGCCCGCTACGGCCAGAAGGGTGGACAGTTCGGTACGAATACAAGATGGCCTGCTTCGCGGAGTTCCGGGGGGAAGATGAGGTTGCCCTGAAGTGCGTCCACTGTCAGTTTTTGGATCCGACTTCGCACCTCACAGCGCACCAGACATTATCAAGATGCATATTCTGCCCTATTGCTGATGTTCGCCTCAATCACAACGTTACCTCCCCGTACCAAACGATGGGCCGAAGCCAAGGTTTTAGCGGATTGTATTGACATTAAGGTGTTGGTTGTATTGATCGTGAATTATGGGACTCCTAACCATCTGTCAGATATGCAAACTCTACTTGTATAACAACGAACATTCGTTGGCCCTTTCATTCCACAACACCCATATCCGTAAATTCTGCGATTTTTCCCGGGTATGGGGTGTCGGTGAAGATACTTTCGAGTTTTGGAGTTGGATGGCGAGGCAGTACGTACGAGTTATCCACCCATTTTCAACCCTTTTAATTTTAACCTCGTGCAGGCAACGGGTAATGGCAGAACTGTTAGAACATGGAATGCGATCGACATTGGTTCTTCCGGTTCACCGGCCGTCCTTGCTCGAAACGCCAATAACCATCCCCAGCCAGCAGAGCGATGCTCTGACGAGTTTGGGTCTCAACCCTGCACACGCTCTACAACATCCGGCGTTTTACTACTACACGTCCGCCAGATATACCGAGAAACGGAGAGAGATGTTCCTGGCGGCTCTAGAACTTGAGGTTAGTGGATACAGTGAGATGGGTTTCCCATCCGGTTGTTGACTAGTTACAAAGGATCGTGGTGTTAGCGCCAAACTCTCTCCCGGCTTTGCAAACGAGAAGAAAGTTGATCATTCTGCTCTCGCTGTCGAGGTGCTTCTTGACCAACCAATCGCATATCACTTATCTGATTTCTGCAGATGTACACCAGGAGTTATGAACTCTTCAAGCAACGAGTCCCCAGTGGCACCTCCCAGCAGAATCAAGGCCGACTGATACTTTATATCGCCCTCCTGATTGGACAGACTTACTACGAGTCCGAACAATTCGATATGGCAATAAAGTGCGTTCCTTGAATATCTGCTAAATTGAAAGGGACCTCACTGCCTGAGCCTAGGTTCTTTGAGCGGATTGCCAAAACCTACAGGAAAGAACAATGGGACGTGGTATTACGACCGTTGCTGTCCATCTGGTACTCTTGTGCGCAGCAGACGGGAAACGTGGAGCTGAGCGTACGGCTTTTGCTCGAAATGCTTGGGCACGGTGAGTCACAATACTCCTCGTTCACTTGCTACTTGTGAATTACTTTACCACAGGCCCAGGTTCTGATATTGACGACGTCGAAGACCTTGAAGAGACATTATACGGTGTGCTCAATGTGCTGGAGTTTTCCCTATCCCTACCGTTTATGGGCTGACCTTTTTCACAGAGTACGGTGCCGTCGAGTCAGGACCCCCTTGCCGTCGAGCTTCTCAATTTCCAGTCCATATGTATGGCACCCCGTTGTGTTCTCCGCTTCATCAGACCTTACTGTCTCCAACAGTCAGAACATCGGTTCACTTTTGGGAGACTGACATACACGTCGGCCAGCCGACCGCGTTCCAGCTGTCCATTTCCATGCCAGGGAATAGCGCTCTCCCCTCCCTCTCATTTGTTTCGGTGTCCATTTACTTCTCGGACGATGCTCTGGCACCTCTTGTCATCAATCACTCTGATGACACACCTGATCCCGACAAGAAAGTTCGGAGGGTAGCCCTCGGTGACGTGTCTCGATACCTATTCGATATCGACGGTCCAGTAGAGGGTGGCCTTGAAGAAAGCCCCCGAGCACACCTACGCTGGGGGCCCGGTGTCTCGATTGTATTCACAGGAACCTTGCAATTAGATGTTCCGGGGATACTAAAACTCACAAAAGTCGTCCTGACCGTCAAACAAAACAGCTGGTGGATCGAACTACCGATTGAACTCAGAGAGCTCCAAAGTTACGGGGATAAGGCTCTAGAAACACCGAAATGGTTGACTTCTATTGATCCCCCACGATACATCCCGGTAAAACGGGGAAATTGCACGACCGCAACGTACGTATGAAATCGGTGGTGCTCGGGCAAGCCTTGACATCTTTTTATTTTATTTTACTAGGGTTCGGTCCCGCCCGCATCAGCTTCGTGTATTCATCTCGCACAATGAGCCCGCATACCTCGACGAAGAATATCCTATCACAATCAAGATCATGAATGTTGACGACAAAGAGCTCGATGTCACGTTCGACGTGATGTTGCACCCTCCAGAGGACGATTCAGCCGGTACGTTTTATTGACTCTGGTCTGGATTTCGAAGCTCCTAAACTGACAATTTGTGCACAGTGAACCGCATCACCCTGGAAGATGAAGAATCAACGAGTCTCATCAGGGGGGTCAAGTTTGGTGTCTTAGAACCCGGTTCCGAAACAGTGAAGACGCTCTACTTATTGAACACTGGAGCAGTTGGAGATCGGACATTAGATGTCTCCATTCGGTCACAGTCCACGACTCAACTCCCGTCATCCCCCGTCCCTCGAACCCCAGACAGTGTAGGCCTCTACGATACCAACGAGACTCTCCAGACGCTGGTTATCCCAACTACTCAGGCCATCAAAGTCACATCCAGTGTTGCTTACCAACGATCGCTGCGACTCCAGGCAGGATTGGCAGACTTGAGGACGTATGGGAATGATCTTTGGGAAGACAGTGTCTCTGGGGAGGCTACCATCACGTCAACTTTCCAGTGCGCTGCTTCATGTGGACTGAAGCTGGAGAGTATCCAGTTCGAAAGCCAGGTACCGCGCATACGTTGTGTTGCCGTTCAGACTCATAATCGTTGACAGGATCACGCAACGGCAAGGCTTATTGGTTGTTCTGCGGACTGCATTGAGCCCGAAGATATAGCGAATGGCATGCCAAGTCACCCTCGATCAACAACGCTAACTGATATCTCACTATAGATTGGCTTACCGGAGACGAGTTTACCACGATTTGCCGTGTTACTATGTCACAGTTCGAAGGATCAAAGTCAAATATTCCAGCCCCTGGAGGATACGTCGTTAGATGGAGAAGGTCTGTTGTGTCAATCGTCATCTTTTATACGTTAACTTATCAAAATAGGTTACTGCCGGATGACGAGCCGGGACCCCTCTCTATAACCCAATTTTCACTACCACCACTCAAACCTCCCACGGACGATCTCATTGCTCTCCTGGACCTTCCATCAACCGGAAAGCTTCATGTGCCAATGATTATGAAACTTACTACGAGGAATAACCACCCCTCGAGGACCGCTGTGGTCACGGTTCACTTAGAACCCGACGCCTCAGACGGTTTCGTTGTCGCTGGGTTGAGATCCGGAAGGGTCCCTATGTTGTTGCCGGAGACAGAGGTTACCCTCTCCTGGAAGTTGATTCCTGTCGAGTGTGGATTCGTTAAGGTTCCCAAAATCAAAGTGATCGACCGGCGAAAAGCCATCATTCTTCCCGGACAGGAGCCACTGGTTCCAGCACCTGAGCCGGGTAGTAGTGCTGAAGGGGATATCGTGAAGTTGGTGGATGTTAGGTGGGACGGGAGGTCTGAGAGCGGCGAAGAGGCTCGGGGAGCTGGAGATGTTGGGAGTGTTTTAATCGTTCCGTAGATAACGATTACTTGATCTTTGTGCCGCCTTATTTATTCACTCCGCAGAGCAGCGAAAATCTCGAACGCAATACCCGTTCTTCAATCCCAAGTTTGAGTTGGTGAGCAACAAGGGGGTAGGAAGCAGAAGAGGGTCAAGATTGAGTCGGATTTGGGTTTCGGTAGTATAGTGAGCCCCCCCGAGCCACGTCATCCCTCCGAAAAACCAATCGGACCTGAAGTAACTTGAGAAAGAGTCATCTAAGAAATTGGACCGAAACCAGACTTCAAATTGCAGGGGTGCAGGTGTAGGCACTCGCACAAAGCACTCAGCCATCGAAGGTCGAAGCATCACATACATGTAAAGAACTGGTATAGCAAACTGACACCGATAAAATTGGGCGAGAAGGAACGGATGGTACGACGCAAACATGCCTGTAGCAGGTATACCGTCGGTAGATGAATGCATTTGTACCCACGCTGAGCGCTGGGATACAATGATGGAATGCCACGAGGCCAATCATCCACTAGTAGTATCGCACCACCATCTGTCGCACCACCACTTACACTGATCCAATACCGACATGGACGACATACGAGGCTCGCTATCCAGAATGAAGAAATTTAAGCACCGACTAACTGGGAAAAAACGCAAACCGGACGGAACGGTGCCTAACCCCCGTGAGGACGGAGCTGGTTCAACGAGTTCGCTTCCGCAACCAGAGTCTCGCGTCGTAGCGGACGAAAGTAACAATCGAAAGGGCGATAGGGCCAACGTAGCTGGAGGGCGAATTTTTCCGATGGATCAACCCCGTCAGCCAGATGGGCCAGAATCTGTACCAGAGCTTGGGAGCAATAACGGCAAAGAAGGGGGAAAGGCGGACGCCGATGGAGGAGAAGGCAGCAAGAGGGATTTGTACCCACACCCAGACGTCGGGGTTGCGGTGGGGGGTGGACACAACGGAGAATTTGAGGGAACCCGCCCTTCTCCGCCCGCTCCTTCGATCTCGCATGGTGGGAAACCTGACAGTACGTGGATATGGTTATTTTGGTCGATGCCTCTCATCGTTCCTTCTGACAATGCAGACACCATTCCCCTTCTTGGTTATGGACCGGAAGTTGTTCGTCCCGACCAGACCGTCGAACAAAGTGCCGCCGCGGATAAGAAGAAATCGAACTACAAGTCTGCTGCGTCTACCACGGTTGAATTGCTCCGTGGGGTGAGAGACTCCGCAGGTGCCTTCGGTCTGCTCAAATCTGTCGCGGGATCTCTCTGTTTTATTCTCGATAATTGCGAGGTATGGCCTCCTTCCCGCACATTTGATCTGCAATTCTCATAGTCGTTCTAGCGAACGGAGGTGAATAAACATGTCATAGAATCATTGGCACCCAGGGTCAAAAAGCTTTCTGAATCGCTCTCCGAACCTATCTCTCTGGGTGACGTCAATGAGGAGAAGAGGGCAAACAAGTTGGAACGGTAAGCCTGCATTCTTCAAGATCGAGAGCCGGGTCTGATGAACGGGATTTTCCAGGAAATTGGAAGAGATTGGCCGGAATATGGACTCGATAACGACCCAGGAGGATCTCGCACTCTTCCTCAAAAACCCCGAGAACGCACAGAGACTTAACGATATGGTGCAAGATATTCGCGACGCCTTGATGGACTACCAGGTTCGCTCTTCCAAAAGACCTGCTCTCGCCATGGCTAACATATACTCAGACTTCGTTGCGACGAGACATCTACGACGGGGACTGTCAACAAATCGTGAGTCTTACTCCCCCACGGTCACACCTTTTGTAGTGACTTGTAAAACAGGGAGATGCGGACCTCCGTCTTCTGGAAAGCATGCATCCCACAAATGGGGCCGGGTACCATTCTGGGAACAGGCAGGGGTGTATGAAGGGAACAAGGGCGGATGTCCTCCTGCAACTCGAACGGTGGCTGAAGGATGAACAAGACCACCGCGTGTTCTGGCTGAATGGTCTTGCGGGGACCGGGAAGTCAACTATCGCCCAGACGTTCGCCGAGATTAGCTTCGCGGATGGAACTCTTGGCGCGAGCTTCTTTTGCTCGCGAGATTTCGAGGATAGAAGCAATCTCCAAGCAATCTTCCCAACTCTCGCCTTTCAACTCGCCTATCGGTACTCCCCGTTTCGAGAGAAGCTGCTACGAGTCCTGAGGGCCAACCCTGGTGTTGGACGAGAGTCTCTTTGTTCCCAAATGGAGAAGATCATTGTTGGCCCATTAGAGGCCTCCCGCATTCGGACCCTTATCATCATCGACGCCCTCGACGAATGCAAGGACGAAGAACCCGCCTCTGCGGTTCTTTCCGTGCTCTCCTGCTGTGTGGACGAGATCCCCAATGTCAAGTTCCTTATCACTGGTCGCCCGGAACCTCGAATCCGCTCCGGGTTTCGCCTCAAGTCACTCCGACCCATCACAGAAGTCCTCAGGCTGCATGATGTTGAAGGTTCCTTGGTGGATAGTGATATCAAGCTATTCTTTAGGACTCAGTTGACCAACATCACGAAAACCCGAAGCGACTGCAACTTCACACAAAATTGGCCCAACCCATTGGATATTAACATTCTCTGTGAAAAGGCAGCAGGTCTCTTCATCTACGCCTCGACAGTTATAAAATTTGTTGCATTCAAGAATCGCACACCCACTGAACAACTGGACCGAATCATCTCTCTCCCACAAAGTACTGCTCATGAAGGAAGGTCTGGGATTGACCTCCTTTACACCCAGGTTTTGGAGCAAGTGGTTGATGAAGTGGATATGGATGCTGAGGAAATCTGTTCCTGTTTCAGGATGGTCGTTGGGACAGTTTTGCTTGTGTTTAACCCCCTTTCAATTATGGCACTCTCAGATCTACTAAAAGTGTCCAACATCTCCACCACCCTCCGTTCCCTCCATTCTCTCCTCCTTATCCCTGAGAACACAGAAGATCCCATTCGAGTCTTCCACAAGTCATTTCCTGACTTCCTCATGGATCCAGTCCGGTGCAAAGATGTGCAGTTCTTTGTGGAGCCCACAGTTCATCATGCAGAGATCCTACTTTTATGCTTCAGGCTTATGGGGGAAAGGCTGAAGAGGAACATCTGCAATTTGGATAACCATGCCATTCTCAGTGAGGTCAAGGATCTTCCTACTTACCAGAGGGACCACATTGGGGATGCTTTGGGATATGCATGTAGATTCTGGCCAAAACACCTCCTGAGGGTCCCTGGCAATAGCCTGCTTGTTGGGGAAGTGCAGAAATCGATTGAAAATTTCTTCAAAACACATCTGCTGTACTGGATTGAAGTTCTTGCACTCACAGGGAATCTTGATGTTGGGGTTTATGCCATGAATGATGTTGAGCAATGGTGTGCTTCAGTAAGTACTATGTAGGCTGTTCACTAAGACCTGTGTTCACACTCCTTGTTTAGGCAGGTGTTTCCTGTGTGTGGACAAATGACAGCCAGAGGATTCTTTTGGAACATTTTGATGCAATCCTTAACTCACCTTCCCACCTATACTATCCTGCACTTCCATTTTCCCCTTCCTCATCTTGGCTCCACAAGTGCTACACTGCAGAATTCTTACAAGAGGTTAAGGTAGTCAAGGGGCTCCAAGCAGAATGGGGAATGTGTTCTCGCACAGTTCTGTTGAATGATAGTCCATGGACCCTCTCATACTGGAATAACACCATTGCAGTTGGGTCTGCACACAAGGACATCCTTATCCTTGATGCAATTACAGGCAGCCAGATGGCTATCCTCCCTGGGCATACAGATGAAGTGAGATCTCTCACCTTCTCATCAGATGGGACATCACTTGTATCTGGAAGCTATGATAAGACTGTCAAGCTCTGGGATATGCAGACTGGTGGTGTTGTCAAGACATTCATTGGCCACACTGGCAGGGTTCGCTCAGTTTCAATCTCAGCAGACCATAATATAATTGCTTCAGGGTCTGAAGACAAGACACTTTGTTTGTGGGACATTGAGAAGGGGGAGTGCCATCACATTATAGACCACAAGAATGCTGTATACTGTACCAGGTTCTCATCCACAGACCCTCAATGCCTCATCTCTGTATCTGGCACAACTGCTCAGCACTGGGATATTAATAATTACAAAGTCAGAGCAACATATGGTGGTTGTCAAATTGCTTTTTCCACAGATGGCACCCAGTTCATTTCACGTACAACACATGATGTCACAGTTCAAAACATTAATTCTGGAGTGGCTGTGGCCAAATTTGATATGGCCAACAGTTATTTCAACCCCTGTTGTTTCTCTCCTGATGGCAGGCTTGTGGCTGTTGCTGCTGGTTGTAATGCCTGTGTTTGGGATATCACCAGCCCAGACCCTCACCTTGTTGAGACCTTTGTTGGTCATACCAAGAACATTACCTCCCTTACATTCTCTTCCCCCTCTACCCTCATCTCAGCATCTCAAGATAAATCAGTCAAATTCTGGCAGATTGGTGCCTTATCAGCAAACCCAGTTGCAACTGATCCAAAGTCCACATCCCTTACCTCACCTCCAACCAAGTCTATTGCTCTAGAAGCAAAACATGGTATCATTATCCCAAGTGATTTGCCAGATAGGGTGATAAAGACCTGGGGTATCTCAGCTGGCCTCTGCAAGGGATCCCTCCAAATCCCAGCTGAAGACTTCTACCAGAGTGGTATCCATCTAGTTGACAGCAAATTGATCTTTGTTTGGTATGCAGATAATCAGATCAACATCTGGGATGCTGAAAAGGGGGAACTTCTGCACACAATAAGGGTACCTAGAGGTAGCGTTATAGACCTCAGGGTATCAGGGGATGGGTACAAGGTTTTCTGCCTGTATGGTAGATCTATTCAAGTATGGGATATCTGGACAAGGGAGGCTGTGGGTGAGGTGGAACTTTGGGATGATGCAACAGAAATCCTTGCAATAGATAGCTCAAAAGTCTGGGTTAATTTTGAGTCAATTACTACTCAAGGATGGGACTTTGGGATTTCAGGCAAATCCCCTGTCAGGTTGTCCAATAAACTCCCAGACTGGCTCCACCTCAATGATACCAAGCTGTGGGAAACCAAAATGTCCAGGATGAAGGATATAGTCACTGAGAAGGTGGTTTTTCAGCTACCTGGGAGATTTGGAAACCCAGCTTATGTGCAATGGGGTAGTCAGTACTTGCTCGCTTGTTTTAGGTCAGGAGAGGTATTAGTTCTTGACTTCAGCCATAAATTTCTCTAGTAGTGATCCATAGGATGTGTATTCTCTTTGTTTGTACCTCAAGTTCTATGTACTAAATATTTTATTACTCAACAAGTGCAGCACTCAAACTCAAACCATAAAATTAGCCAATATGTTGTTCATACAATATATGCCTGCAATAAACAGAGTGTGTGATCTTTGGGGTAGCACCCTGTAGAGGGGATCCAGGGTGGGGGTTATGTGGACACAAAGTAACAAACAGAAGCGACAAAATAACAAAAACATAAGGAGGAATGGGTGAGAAAACATTAGTCATCAGGAGACAATTCAACCCTCACTCAACCCACCTAAGTGTGATGAGGAACAATAAAGGAGAAATTGTACCAGCACACGAGTTCGAAATCACCGAAGAAGTGACCGATGATTTCGAAAGTGGATTCCACATCCGAGTCGAGGTGGGTTGGGTTCAAGCTTTAAGCATTAGGCCCGAGGTTTAGACGGATCGACGTGCACTGTGAAAATTGAATGTACGGTAGTTTGCAGGTATTAGTACATTGCTTAAGATGCATCGTAAGATAGTGCGGGGGGTTGCCGAGATGAGGGAAACGAGCCTACTATGTCCAGTTACTACCATGACGAAAGACAGAAACAGGCGGAGTGAGGAAATGAGATTGTGTGAAACGTGAATTACGATAAAGCGGGGGAATGAGGGTCCGGGTCTGTAGTCCAACCAATGAAGAGATAAGAGAAAACCCTAAATGTGAAGCAAGTGAGGGTGGTTGACGGGAACAGGGGAAGTTGCGACACCGTAGGAAGGCGGGAGTTCTCCGGTTTCAGCTTCCTGGCCAGATATAAGTCGCTCGAATTGGCGACTAAACCGCTCCCTCTCTCTCGATGCGGTCCTTGAGGCGTTGCTCGTGGGAACAGTATACTCCGGGGTACGAGGTTCGAGCTCGATCGCAGACACTTCGTGAACCGTGTTCGAAGGACCGGGTTCAGATGACGAGGATTGGCCAGGCGCCGATGGAACGGAGTGCCACGTTAGTGAGTACGGCGGTAGTGACGTATACTTCTGGTTGCAGAGATACTGTAACATTGCTGTCAGCCCTCAAAATCACGACGAACTGCGCGATGTGGATGCTCACCGAGAGTAAATGAACAGGGTACTGGATGACAATATCATACTTCTTTTTCCTCGGGCCGTCCGTATCTTTTGCATCCTCCTTCTCAACCCGAATAATGACCTTGAGCGCATGACAAACGGTGATATTACCCTTCCTGTTCATATTCGTCGGACGCAGCGCGTTGTATGCACTAGAAATCTCGACGTTGAACCGGAGCGGCCACGGTCCAGGACCCATCCACTCCGATGTCAACTCCGAGGCGCGCTCCTCCTCGCTTTGTCCGGTGTGCTCGAGATCTTCATGGACGAGAGTGTACAGTGGAGACTTCCGAGGATCCTCTTCAGTGAGAGGGAGTATAGGAGTTTGACTCTTATCCGGGTACTTCAAGGAAAAGAGGTACTGCCGGGTGGCGCTCGGGGCCTTCGGACCCTTCTGCATTTGAGGATAATATGTCACCCTCTCTATTGAAAGAAGGTGAGTGAATGGTCAATTCATGGTCTTGGTAACGAATTGCGAAAACTCACCATCGATCGCCACGGACACTTTATGGATCTTGATCTTCGCAAGAGGCATAATGGTCAGTTGAATTGGTATCTTGCTTCCAATCGGGAATGCTCGGCCGACGATAGACAAATAATACACCATCTGGTCTTCCCAAGCTTTGTTGACGGTGACGCTCTCGACGTCCTCGGTAGCGTCTTCGCTGGGAGTGGCAACGACGTTGATGATACGCACAGCTTCCATCCTTGGGGTAAACTTTCCAGGGCGGTGAACAGTAGCCTTCAGGTTCCAGGAGATCGAGCCGTACATGCAATCCAGAGATGGTGGGGAGTCAGCCGGAATGGTGAATGATATTGGATATGTGTAAGTTCCTAAAGGACCACACTCCAGTGAGGAACCGGATTCCCAAGAACAACAGAAGGAGCGCACCTTTCTTAAACTCCTTCCATCCATCCCGAGCCTCCCTTCCCTCTTCGGATTCTAACCTAAAGACCTCGCTGACCCTGATCAACGCGTGCGACAAGTCCCGACTCTTTCCCTTTCCCTTCTCCCTGGACCTCCCCCTCGTCGATTCACCGTTCCCCCCACTATCTTGCGCATCGAGACTCGCCGGGGTTCCTTCCCTCTTTTTTGAAGCCAATGGAGAATGTGATTTCACACTGTCCAGGATTGCATCGGAGATAGCAGCAAAACTGAACCTGTTCTTACTTCTCCTTCGGTCGTGAGCGCGATCGTTGGACCCGTCCGGACTCCTCAAAGGTGAAAACTGGCTCGGTGCCCCACTTAGCGGAGTGTGTGAGGGCGTACTGAGGGTCGGCGACACAAGGTTGCTGGTGTCTACCTGCGACGGGGTCGGCTGAGGAGGCGCCACGTCCGATCTAAGCGCTCGCATAAAGTCCTCCAGCGCTTGACTAATCCGTCTTCGAGGCGCCGGAGGACATGGGACAGGATCGTTGTTTGTTCCTGATACCGTAAGAAGGCTTTGGTCACGTTGAGCCGGGAGCGGACTTGGCTGGACATGTGACAATGGATGTGGCTGAGACGTAGATCCTTGGTCCGGAGGTGGCGTAGAGTGGGTTACAGACAAATTCGCTGCGGAAGACGCTGGGCTCTCCGCAGGCGTATTCTCAGCGCTGGGGGTATAGGGTGGGGTAGGGATACGGGTGGTAGCACGATGACTGACAACATCCCGCTGGAAGTTTTGAAGATCAACGCTTGCGCGACGGGTACGATGTCGAGCATGTGAAATTTCGTTGCCCTCATGATCGACATCGAAATCGGAGGAAGAGGCATCATCCTCTTCTGTCATCGTCCTGGATGGTGTCGGGCCAAGCGATATGGCCCTACGAGAGTGATGTCCTCCTGCCTCTTGACGGAAATAAACGGTTGAGGATGAATACAGCTGATGCTCTTCGGTAACGTCAACGCGCCGAGTACCAACTCCTATAATTGTCCGGCGCCAAAGATCAATGCGGGGTAGGAGTCCCGCAGAACGGGCAATAATCAAGCGTTATCAGGCAATATACTGATAACGTTGGGAAGGCGACGCACCCTCAGGGTAACGGGTACAAGATTTTGCGGTCAACTCGATATCAATGCTGGATATCTTTGTGGGTTTGGACAAGTGGAGGACCAGGATGCCCCTAAGCATTGACGGGAGAGAAAGTTCGTTGTGTGTCCGGCACCTTCCGGAAAAATCGACATCCTTGAGATAGATGACCGGCTCGGCCAAACGAATTGTGAGCCTACTCTTCTCCTTCTCTTCGCGTTCCTTCATCGTAGAGGACGCCTAGCACAGGAGGGAAGCGGAGCAGCGGGAGCGAGGGCGGGTGAAGAGGGACGAGAGAGAAAAAGGGAAAGGCCGAGGGAATATATGTATGGTGAGGATAACGCTTATTATAAAGCTAGTTCCGAAGTGTCAGCGGTGACTTAGGAAACTCTCATCTCATTGAGGTTGATCTGATGTGCTTGGAAGTATCGCTGTGGTGACGATTTCTGTTGGGCCTAGAAAAGAGGTCACCGGCCGTAGGCTTCTCGTGATGTCGGGTGTGGGTAGGGGGAAGAGCATCCTGACGAGAGGGTGGAAATATAACAGATTATTGCCCGGGTGTATCCGTACTCGTAGTCTACGATTATAAGCGCCTATAAATAGAAGGAAAGCTAGTCCTCTCTGCGGGAACGTTCGTCACCATCATCCCTAGTCGGATCGTGATTAAAACACTCACTCGGGTGTCTCTCGCCGCAGGAAGAGATCTATCGCTGCTGAGAATGCTGCAAATCCAAGACCACCCCAGAGTGCACCTCTTGGCCCGGTATTGCGGGCTAGGACACCTCCGGCCACAAACCCAGCCGCAACGGCATTCCCAATGTCATTTCGAGCTCGGTACTGCACATACGTGGATATTCGTTGGGCGGTGGGAAATATCGGCGATTGGCGACGCATTTCACACGGAAGAGCGGAACGAGGGGGAAAAACCGATTAGTTCCGAACTCGTGAATCCGCCTCGGACGGAACCAGCACAGGAAAGAGGGAAAAACTCACAGACTCGATGACGCACTCTGTGCCTGCGAATAACACGGTCACCTTAGCAAAACCCTTCCCACTCCTCCACATGCCCCGTCCCATCTCAGCAAAAATCTCCCTTGCCTTTGCAGTGGTAGAGATGGCCCCAATGGCTTGTTGCTGCTGGCGGATCAGAGGGTCTTCATACGCGAATGAGGAGGACATTAATGAGATGAAGGCTCCCATTCCGAAACCTACAGCCCGAAAGCATTGTGAGCGCAGGGCGAACGTATAGAATGAGTATTGGGAATAGCTCGTTGGAGATGTGGACTCGGTACGCACCCATGCCAGCGGCCATGACCGTCTTTGCTACACACGACTCCATCCCCATCTGCATGTAATTTTGCATCCTCTTGTTTTGAAGCATAACTTGGCGGTCATCTTCGGTGAAGCCTGGAGGCAGAGGTTCCTTGCCGGCGGGGAACAGTGGAGGGACAAGCGGGAGGCCACTCATGAGGGATCGTGACGCGTAAGAACTTCGGCAAGCGCGATCGGCGCCGTGTTGGTTCAGCCAGATTCAAGAAAAAGGTCATTAGAAGTGGGCTATATATTACTGGACTACTTCTATGCGAATAACAGCGTGTAACCAGACCATAGAGAGACAGCAGTGTCGCCCCTCACACGTAGCGCGTCTTCCTCCCAATATCGAATGGAACGTATTTGTACTTGATCATGTGTCTGGAGAGAGAAAACCGGACGTCAGAAGTGGGATTAAAATTTTCAAAAAGAGCGATGTTTGGACTGACTGTATTTGCCTCCTCATAGTCAAGAAGAACAGGACGAAGAAATACATAACCAAAATGGGCCAGTAGACGGGCACGTCAAAGATCGTGGAAAGGGTGCAAAAGATCGCAATAAGAGTGGCCCTCGTGGTCGACAACCTTTCAAATCCTCAGAACTCCAACGAAGAAACAAGCCAGGCGGACGAAACTCACCAAAATTGCCACTCAGGAAGCCTTCGTACGAACGGGCGGAATTCGTCGTCTCGCGATGAAGGTAATGGGGTGGGAGTGTCTCCTCCCTCTTCCATATCATCAGCCATGATATCATCTTGAACCGACGGGTCGAATTTTGGTTGGAGGAAGGCCAAGAGAAGGTTCAGGAGATAGATAGCGTGAGCATCTGTCGTCGGATCAGCAACCACGGTGAACAAGAAATCGCAGGATGAACATACAACAAACTGTATCCAAGTAACACAAACGCGTCCACCGTTCAGCGAGTGACCTCAAAATGGCATCCTTAAGAACTCACCGATATACCACTGGTAAAAAAGGGGATTAGTATTCCGCTTAGCGAGAAGTGAAGAAAGTCACGCACTCCTTGTGAGAACACTATCCTCAAAAAGAACAACACCAATAACCCAACCGTTCCCGCCCATCGCTGGTACATGTGAGGGGTGAGTTTGTCCAAAGTCTGCTGGTATTTCCTCTGCCATTTCGTGATATGCACTTCCAACGGTTGAAGCGGAGGCGGGAGGGAGGAACCTCCTCCCCCGAATCCTGGCGTGCCTGGTTCCATCATGGTGCGTCTCGTCGATATGCTGTCGTGTGGGTTGTCACCGGCTGAGCGTTGAGAGATTCTCGAGGACTAATGTACAGTCTTGTCGATGGTGGGGGTGGACGCTGCAGATCAACACGTATGCGGCGCAGGAAATTGGTCATTGGCTCTGTTCCTCAAACTACGACAGCTGTCACCTCGTCACGCGTCACGACCGCCATCCTCCGGCGCAGCCGCCGCCTCAGCAGATATAAACCTCCGCTGGTCTTCCGCCCATGCGTCCACGTCCCCCTTCTCAACGGCCAAACCATGCTCAGATAACAAGTGTCTCCGCAAGTCATACGCTCTTCCGAACACGTGCTCGCAGGGAACCACAGAATCCGATACGGATAACTCCGAATCTTGACTGGACACGAATGCTAACGGTAAATGAGGATAGGGACAGCATAAAGCCCTCCTGATCCTGGAATTCCTCGTCAAATAGGATCCCCCCGTGATACGGTCGATGCCCATTTGGGCACCTTTCGTGTTGTCGTCCTCTGGATCGCTAGAGTAATCGGATGACTCTGCCGGTCGATGTGCCCGTGAGACATGTCGTTGGAGAAGATGCTTATAACCGTAAGACTTGCCACACCCTTCCTGAGGGCACGTAAAATCGCGCTTGTGGAGATGTGAAATGTTGTAATGTGTCGTGAGCGCCCTTTTCTGTTCAACCCACGATCATGAACCGACGAACGCGGTATTGGGAAGAGGGAAATACCGATTTGAAGTCCTTCGTACATCCTTCAAAGTTGCACGTCCAGTCTCTTCCGTGGTCTCCTCCCCTCCTCATCTTCATCGCCGGTTCATTATCATTGGCCGTATCTTCCTCGCCATCTCGGCGACCATCCACGTCCCGCCCCTCGTGTACCTTCAAATGTGCTTTGAGGCCTTTCTGCTGACTGAAAGTCTTGCCTTGGCATTCGGGATATGGGCACGTAGGTGGATGCACCGTCCTCACGTGGGCTTGAAGTTTTGTCCAGGTGGGAAAGAATGGAAGGGTGGACAGAGAAAGGCAAGACGAGTGTGAACAAGTGTACCGTTTCTCATCATGCGTTTTCTGGTGAGCATGCAGCTTTTGGTTCGTAGCAAATGACTTGGGGCAATCCGGATGCTCGCACCGATATGGCTTCGTCCCAGCAGGGGAATGTACGGTGGAGATGTGCGCCCTCAGGTGGTGATGTTTCGTGAAAGACTGCAAACAACCCGCCTCTATACACTGGATAAGCAATTTAGTAAATATCCGACCAAAGGATCAAATACGGCGCCACCTTCCACGGTTTCTCCCCCTTGTGCGTCGACTCGTGTGCTTTCAAATGTTGCACAGTCCAAAACCTCTTCGAGCAACCTTCTTCTGGGCACTCGAAGGGGCGATCCGAATCAGGTAGATGAGAACGAAGGTGAGCCTGGAGATGAGTCTCTCGCAAATAAGATTTATTGCAAGTCGTGCACACGAACGGGCGCTTGCGATCAACACGGTTCAGCCAACCGCCGTAGATCAAATGCGAAAATTTAAACGGTAGACTCACTTCCCCTGTATGCGACCTCTCGTGTTCCTCAAGTCTACACGGCTTGCTATACGAGTTTTCACAGCCAGCGAAAGCGCACTGGTACTTTTTCTTTGCATTTTTAACGAGCGAGCCATTCGACAAGACAAACCCGGATTTCCGCTTCGAGTTTATGAGTGTTTGCGGGGATTCGACCTCGGATTCAGGTTCCTGCCAAGATACATCGCTCTGTTCGTGGTTTGATTCTGATGCGGAAAGCTTGAGGAGCAAAGTATCGGATGTGGTCCTGTTTCTCCGTTTGCCGAGGACGGTGGTTGTCGTGAGGGACATGACATGTGATCGATACTGATGATCAGTTAATCGGCCAGGAGAAGTCGCCTTATGTATGTAGTCTTCAGCTCATACGCGCAGAGGCGCGTCGCAGACCAGCAAAGAACGCCTGCGAATCGTGGGTTCTGAGACACCGGAAAGATAAATCCGCAAAATACCTGACTTGCATTTCTTATACGATTTAAACTCCGTATGCGTGCGGCCGGGGTGTCAGCCCGCTGACCCAAGGGTCTGATGTAACAAGGCCCTTCCGTTGCCAGCCTGTGGCCCGGCTGGGAGGGCTCGCTATGCTACCGAGACCCGAATCCAACTTAATCTTGGCATGGGCGTGCCACTAGAATATATTCGATAGTATGAGGGAACGGTCTCGAGCGAGACGGACGCCAATTACAATGGGTGCATCATACAGAGCCAAGTAAGGGCTGGTGGTACGGTAATGTGACCTGTCAACCAGGCAAACGGAAGTGAAAAAGTGGAACCAAAGTCGCGAAAAAGAATACAGCGATTCACGAAAAGCGTGGGGGGGCCTAAACCCTGACATTGTTCGAACTAGTTGGGGAAACGTCTCCGTCACCTAGACGTTCAAAGGCAGCTCGCCGTCTCCCTATACCCTGTCGACGAGTCTCAGCGCTGACGGCATCGAAGATGATATCCATCTCTAAACTGCGCCCCTTGGTCTCTAGGATGATCGGGGAGAAGGTACCCATCGCACCAACAATAATGGTGACATACACGACGAAGATCTTTCGCCCGAGATTGGTGACCCACGTGTCAGGAGTGTTGTAAGAAATGGCAAAGTCTACGAGGTGGATGTCAGGATCACGGCAGCTAACGTGAATAGGGCATATTCAACGTACTCCATAGCCACTGGGATGCGGACGCGACAGCGAGACCACAACGCCTCCTGGTTGCGAAGATATCGGAACTGTATACCCATGATAATGGCCCCCACCCCGAAGAATAGAAGCAGACATAGGTATACAACATCACAGCCATCACTTTGCTAGCCGGGGGAGAAGCCTCGGGGTCGGGAGGGAACGACTTGAGGAGAGTATCGATGATGAAGAACATGATATCCATCCAGATCGCAGAAATGAACAACGAGAGCTTGCGGCCCAAAGTCTCTACGGCAAAAGAATATGAAGGCAGTAGCGACGACCTCCGTGACGCCATAGGTACCGGATGTGAGGAGGGAATTCGATGTGCCAGTGTAGCTAACGGACTGGAACCGAGTTCTGACCGCAAAACTGCTGGAGGGAGGGGATGAAAGAGGTGATGAAGAATCGGATGAGGTTTCCTTTTCCGAAGGTCTTGTGCGCTATGCGCCCTTCTTCGACCACACCTTCGATCTCTGCCATCTCGCCACTGACCGCTAGAGAATCGACGGCTTCTCTTCGAAGGAATGCGAGGTTGTTGAGGGTCTCCTTGCTGCACCCGATGGACACAAGCCAGCGCAGCGAATCCTAATGGATCTGGAGTTAAAGATGGGTCACGTTGAAAAGGGTACAAATAACGCCAACACCAACCTTTACGGTGAGGAGACCAAAGACCATCAACCCTGCTGGATCGGATTGAAAAGCTGATGGAACCCTCCACACATTCTCTGGGTGACTGAGGTGCAGGGACGCCCCCATCGAATCGCCACAAAGTCACTCAGTCTCAAAAAATGTCACAAGGGTGGAGACTCACGGTTAATCCAGTATGAAAGCATGGCACCAATAGCGACCACGATTTGGAATAAACCGATGATCCTTCCTCCCACCTCTTTTGGCGCACATTCTGACACGAAAGTTGGAGTGACGGCAGAAATTCCCCCGATCCCGAATCCGGCAATGACACGGCCAGAATACGTGTAGGCCACCCAGAACGGCTTGAAGTGCGTGTAGAAACAAGAGTCCCATGCATTCACGCCCACCTCGGAATGGAAGAAATGATCGTAAAATGCCCACGGCACCAACTAGGAAGACAGCACAGAATACGAAAAGGGTTTTCTCTGGTGCGGTAAAACGGGGGTTTTAGTGGGTATTGCGCCGAAGAGACCACCACGTCTCTAATATCTGACCAAGCGTAAGCTACACCAAAAAAAAGAAAAGGGTTTCTTCCTTTCAAGATACGCTGTTCACGCATCGACAATAATATTGTAACTCAAACATCCGTATGATTTTTAGTTAGTAATATGACCTCACCTGAGATAGGTGCCCTCGTGAGCGCGCCGAAGAAGGCTCCAGCCTGAAGTACTGGGGCAACGGCTGCATAGACGTGGTCTCCTCTTGATATGGTGACGGCACCGTCAGGATGTTTGAGGCCGTACTTCGTCATGAAGTGGTCCTGGGTGACAACGCCTCCTCCGGTGCCCCTGCACAATGCACGTCAGCTTTTTTTTTGGTACGATGAATGTAAAGGGCAGGGCTAACGTATCATAGCCGAACAAACCGATCCCACAATACGCAATGAAGACCAACCCTGCAGCCAAATAAGCGAAACTGAACATGGGAGCGGCGGAAATCACGAGCGAAGGCTCACAATATGGGAGAGTGTTGTCTGTGTTGATTTGGACCATTTTCTCCGCTCAAGTCTCGCACCTATTGAAATGAGAGGAGTGGGGTCGAAAAGAGGCGAGGTGTATGGGGGAAACCATTGACAAAGGGGATATTATACTTGCTGGACCTGCGAGACTCGGAAGACGTGAGGCTGGTCGTTGATAGTGTTCTTCACTCAGATTGGTCCATTCTGAGTATATTTCGCGAGAAGGGGAGCCGGTCAGGAGTAGCAATGTCGGTTTGTCGAGGGCGAGCTGGATGACGGAAGTAGTATGGGCCGTTCCGCTTTCCGGCGGCGGAACGACCGCGATCGCGGGGTGGCGCAACTTATCCCCAGAATCACACTTACAACCGACCGACTTTCGCCCTGCCCCAAATATGCTCTCTACACTCCCAGTCGAAATCCTCCTGAAGATTATACAACAGTTGCCTTTCAGGACCGTCGTTTCGTTGTCTGTCCTGTCCAAATCGTGGGCGGCGTTCATGGAAACGAACGAATCCTCAATATACCACAGCATCTCGAAGCGGTGTGGGTACGCCCCAGATGGTAATCTCGACGCTACTCCTCCCCCAGAAGGCTGGAGAGCCTGGTGTGAGTGGTCCCTGACATACTCCCGTTCGCGACTGAATGCCGATTCTTCAGTCATCCATGAACTCCAGATCGACCTCCGATGGATAGGAAAACTCCCTGTGAATCCCCACGTAATTACGATCCCAGGAGGAAGGGGAAAAATTCAAGGAATCGATGAAGAGGCTGGATACGTGATCAGCATATGCACCGACGGCGGACTTATCGTCTCGGATATTAATGACCGCAGGATATTGTGGGCTCTAGAGGGGGTACTTTGAGTTCTTGATTTATCCTGCGCCGTCTAATCCTTGTGAATTTTTCTGCAGGTCTGTGGCAGAAATGATTACTGCAAATATGATGAGGGGTATATTGTCCTCAACCGCCCCGGTGGTCGCAAAGAGATATGGAGGCGGAGGACCGACGTTCTCGACATCCCGGAAGAGGCGTGGCCATCAGAACTGCACAACGAACCGGATTCACACATGATCCAAGCCAGTCTCGCCGCTCAAGTCCAGTACCTTGATGCTAGCCGCAGCAGGGACCCGGGCCACCTTCATGGGCAATTCGTACCCTGGGCGCTTCTAAAAATTTCTGACCGCGTACGCGCGTTCAAGCTCGCACGGGGGACCTTACTGGTGTCGAACGCCCAGAGAGCATCCTTCTACAGCATCGAGAGAGCGGAACTCCAACAAACTATCCAAGTGGATATCCGGGAGGTACTCCGACATGCTGATGCCAGCGAACGACACCTATTCATCGTCAGCGCTTTCCAACTCACTGTGTATGACCGGGCGAGCGGTTCACGTATTCTTACCATCCCCGCCGGGAGGTTGCCCTGGGACTATTATGCAAGTCCGGAAAACCAGTGGAGATACACAGAAGGAACCCCCGACAACTATGAACCAAGTTTTCAACAAGCTACGTCTCCAAACTCGGACGTCAGGGAGGACCATTTTCGCGCTGGTGTGTGGTCCAAGATTCTGGGTACGGCAGTTATTCCGATTTAACTGACATCCCCACGTCAAGTTCACATCTCCTCTTGTGGAAAGCATTTGGCAATGTCACTGGGCACCAGGGTCGTCCTCATCCAGGACTTCTGGAGACTCTTGAGTCCAGATACAATAAAGCTTCAACAGGTTTCAAAACAGATTGATCTCCACATTGCTTTATCAATGTTAGGAAATAACGGGTGGATTACCTATGATTGGGGGAAGGTCGTCGTCGTGGGCGTCCATGGCGTATTTGTCTTTGTCCTCGATTCCATTTTCGACCGGTTGGAACAAGTCGATCTCGCTTCGAAGGACGTCTCTTCGCGGCGTTTGCAAGCGACATCACTGGAACACGAACTGCCTTGGCCAAACCTTCGGTTACGCAAAGTCCAGTTTGGTGATCCTGCAGTACTCAACAGGGACACACTTTTGTGTCTAAAGTTGACAGAAACGAAAATGTACCTCTCTGCACCTTCTGTATACCTGGATGAACGAGATGTAAATATGTGGTGTTATGATTTTGCGCCGTCGTCATAGTTCCCGTACGTCCTCGGTCGTGCAGTCGGAAATAAACTAACCCCAGGTTTAGTATACTTTTATCGTCATAGTCTCATGGACTCCCGGGGAAGACTTGTGCAATATTAGGCTCGCGTGTGGTCAAACCGGGCCGATTGAGGCCAGCTTTGTTCGTGACCCGGACCTACTTTCATTTTCATAACAATTGAACTTTCCCTTGACTGCTCAAAAGAATACGTTGGGATTTAGCTCAATTATCGTCTTGTTTTCCTGTCCGTAGTATGTGTCGTAAGACAGATAGATTGCTCTGTTGGTTTGATTCTGATACGGAAAGTTGGAGGAACGAAGTGTTGGATGTGGTCCTACTTTTGCGTTTGCGGAGGACTGTTGTGGTCGTGAGAAACATGACATGAGGTGATCAATGATGATGACGATCAATCGGTCGGCCAGAAGAACTCAGTTTTGGGCGGCTTCACTTGGGACCGGGATGATTTGCGATTGTTAGCCTTGGAAAGGTTGCATCGTCCTCTTCACTCGGTGGTACCATCGGCCCGGTTTTCCCAGAGCCATTTCAACTGGATTCATCACGCAGACTCACGGCGGATTTTCAATGCAGAAGGCTGCACTGAACAAAATATATAATTTGAAAAAGTCGCTACCAGACATCAAGAGGTACAGGCTCGTAAGTTTACAACAAAAACCCCAGACAGCGGGTGAGGTGATCGCCATTACAGCACCGATTGAAGCTATCAAGCTGAGGAACCATTGGACGGTGACCGAAAGAATTGAAAAGGGGCAGACGTGAGAATTAATGAGAGAACTTAAGAACTTGGGAGACCACGTAGGTGAATTTGAAGTGGTGGTGGTGACCAGACAATACCCTTAGGTACATCCCCGTGGGACGCAGATGGGGGATGGCTCACGAGCCTCGACTTCCTCGGGTTCTCGGGCGAAGATGCCGTATTCAGTGGCGCCGGAATCCTTCTTAGAGAGAGACTCTGCGGAAATTGGGCTCGCCAAAGCAGAGGCGGCAGCTAAAAAAGCAAGTCTGGTAAGCGGTCAGCGAGTGGGTTGTAATATTGTCACTGACTAAAAGCCAGGAGGGTGGCGAAGACACGAATAAACTGCATCGTATTGTTGGGATGAAGGAGTTGTTTGTAGAGGTGAGGGTTGGCTGGATTCAAGAGTAGTTCGAATGGGGAGTGATGAGGAGAGTGCAGAATATTCCCGCTCTTAAATATATTCCGACCGTCACCTCAGTCCTTGGCCGAGCGCTTGAGGGAGATGCCAAAACGAAGGCACCTCTGTCATAAAGGGGGGCGGGAGCCTCCATGAAAGTAGGTAGGGGGAGGCGGGTGGCTGTCCTATCCAGGGAGACGTCCCATAACGGAAGGCTCAAAGGGTTCGAACGGCCGAGCGGCCGGTGACTTCAGTGAACAGAGGGGTTTCTGGACGCATAGTTCTCCTCGTCCCTACTGCTGTTCGGCGGGGCCGGGCCCGTTTGAGTGTATATTGTCATACTGGCCTCACCATCGTCGGGCGCCGTCGATCCTCCGACCTCTAATCGGAACAAAGGCGGCGTGTGTCACTCTCACCCGAGTGGTGATAGCCCTTCAGCCCTGCATAGGAACAAACCGATTGTAATATTGCTTCGCCATCGCCAATGCGCGTTCCGGTGTAGACTCGGACAACTCCTCGATAAACTCTACAGACGCGCGACCTGTAAACTCCTGGAATATGTGCACCAAATAAGAACAAACCTGATAAACCACGAAACGCGGCCAGGGTCGGTACCGCCGTGTTAGAGGGTAGTAGGGTGTTGTCCTCGACCTTCGTCCAATCCTTGATTAAGCAAAATTATCCCTGTTGAGCGCAGGCCACCTTAGTACGTGATGCCGGGAGATCTAGTTCCGTGGCTGCGGGGTATAGAGGCCCGGATGTGCTTCGAAAAACAATGCCCACTGAACACGGAGACGACACACAGAGCACCGGTACATAATGATAGAAAGGAGGATGAGAGAAGCGAACGTACTATAGCGCAGATCTCCTCGGTTCCGATGTTATTGCCAATAGTGTCAACCTCAACGACAGTTCCGGCCCCGATGTAAACGTGGTTGCCTATCTTCACGGATTAGTAATTGAAATCCCCTCGACACATCCTGTGTGGCGACCAAGAGAGTACGACGGATGGCTCGGAAAGAAATGTTGTCATAGTATCAGACTCAAGTTTCAATGTATTATGGTGGCGCCGTTCTCAGTCGACCGGCCGTAGCGCATCCGTTGTCCAGTGTCCACGGTTTTGCACAGCTTTGGATACCACGGCAGCTGAGCGAATCCAGCATAAGTGCAGAGCGGACGTGCAATCCTAGCCTAAGAAGAGGAAGGGAACGTACCGCATGATGCGCCCTTCCCCATTGACTGTCAGACCACGTGAGAACCGGCACATCCGACACCACCCCCGAGGCCACAGTAACCGACCGTGGGTGTTTCAAGGTCGCGTGGGTGGAAAACCCGAGAAGAAAAACTTGATGCACTAACGGGTAGTCACAGAAGAGGGGTTGTATTGAATCTACAGCATATTTACCAAGATCGCACATCCCTCAAGGGCAACAGTACACCGCGCAGCCAGCATTCAGTGCCTCAGCCTCGGCAATTTGTACCAGGAAGCTTTTCGTAGAATCCACCCCCAAAGCCTGCACCCCAATCCCAGGTGACCGAGGGTAGTTGTTAAAGTTTCGGGCGTTCCTGAGGAAGTAAGCCTTGTACCCATAGAGAGCGGAAGTTATCGAGCTGTGGAATCAAGTTAGATACCCTGCGAGGTGAGGAACTCCAGAACAAAACGCACACCTAGACTCCGTGCGGCTTTGTGTGGGATGTCACAGTCTTAAGCGCGTTGCCTTCACGGAGAGCGACGAACTCGTCTCTCTCTTCCCCACGGACCGGAGGAACCTTCGGTCTGCCGCGAGACGATGGTGGAAGTGCCTGGCTCTCTAGAGCCTCAGGCAGTTCTCATCGAAGTTTCTAGTACCCCCGCGAATCTTGTCGAAAACAGCCCAAGGATTTCGCTTCGCGACAACCCCACCGGACGGAGTATCGCCCGTGACGTCGACAGGATAAAGGATGAGCTCATTTAAGTCCAAGCCACGGCCAGTATCTTGACCGGAGAGGCCGTAGGCATCAAGATTGGGTTCCCTGGATTTGAGGGCGGCTTCCCCATGTCCTATCGCCGGTCCGCCGACCGCTTGAACTCGGTAGGCTAGGGAAAAAAGAGTGAGACGGGGTGTTAATGAGACACAACGCAAGCTCGAACATACACGGAAAAAGGGGGTTGTGCACTAGCAAAGGTGAAGAGGACAAAGAAGAGGACAAGAGACTCGACGAGCATGACAGGGACGTGACTCTTGTACGGAAGGCGCCCGGCCTTTGAACGGAAGGATGCTAGTGGAAGCAGCCTGAGGAAGTTCAGGCCAAATGCTGCCTCTATATATGTCCCGTAAATATCCTGTGAATAGCTCTACCAGAGGACACCCACAATCAATGTTTCATGACTTGGTCTTGCGTCTGTCGGCCGGACAGCAGAGCCCTGACCAGAGGGTTAATCTGGGACGCGCGGCGAGGGGGTTCAGCAACATGGGGGGTCGATCGGTATGATCGCGAGTCCAGTACGCTCCGAGCGAAAGTGGTGATCCCAGCAGCGCCACCTATCGAATTGACCCTGGCACCATCCAATCGCATCAAAACGCGTCCAGCTCGCAAATGTGAAGGAACGAACCTGATTTTCTTGCGGAAAACCAATGACGAACTGACAAGTTGCCATGAGTGTCGGCGTCGCAGTCGGTATGCACTGGCTCGAGAAGGGCACTAGTATTAATGAACGCGAGAGATCTGCTTCCAGCTGGGTGAATATGCGACACAGCGGATGGAGGAACGACTCACGGGTGAGAACAAGGAGAGGTTGTGTCAGCAACGCAGAAGTTGCGGGGGTCGTCGCGTGCCACGATTCAAGACCGGCCGAAGGTCTCCATAGGACGTTGGATGGTCTGCAGCGGTGCGGTACTGCTCTTCACTGAGGTTGGTCCAGTCTGAGCACGTTTCGCGAGATGGTAGCTGGCCAGGAGCAGCAACATCAGTTTGTCGAGGGTGAGCTGGATGATGGAAGCTGTACATATCGGCCCCGCTTTACGGCGGAACGACCGCGATCGCGGGTGGCTTTAACTTATCCCCTAAACCACACCTACGACTGACCAATCTCCTCTAACTGTGCCACTTCTACAAGGGTTCAGACAATGCTCTCTGCGCTCCCGGTCGAGGTCTTGCTGGAAATCATCCAACGGCTACCATTCAGGACCGTTGTTTCATTGTCCGCCCTCTCTAAATCATGGGCAACGTTCATGGGAACGAACGAATCCTCAATATACCACAGTATCTCGAAGCGGTATAGGTGCTCCCCAGAGGGCGATTTCGATACTCCTCCTCCAGAAGGCTGGAGAGCCTGGCGTGAGTGGTCTCCCGCATGTCCTCATTTGCGGCTGAATGTCGATTCTTCAGTCATCCATAAACTCCGGATCGAACTCCGGTGGATAGGAGAACTCCCTGGAAATCCCCACGCGGTTAGGATCTCAGGAGGAGCGTGGGAAGTCCAGGGAATTGAGGTTGATGAAGAGGCTGGATACGTGATCAACACGTTCACCAACGGCGGACTTGTCGTTTCGGATATTAATGACTACAGGATATTATGGGCTCTGGACGAGGTACTTTGAGTTCCTGATCCACATTACACCGTCTGATTCTTCCAGGAGATCTGTGGCCCGTATAATTACTGCGGGCATGATGAAGGGTATATCGTCCTCGGCCATCCTGGTAACCTCAGAGAGATATGGAGGCGGAGGACCGACGTTCTGGACATCCCGGAAGAGGCGTGGCCATCAGAACCGCACAACAAACCGGCTTCGCATATGATCCAGGCAAATCTCGTCGCTGAAGACCAATACTTTGATGCTAGCCGGAGCAGGGATCCGGACCATCTTCGAGGGCAATTCGTCCCCTGGGCGCATCTAGAAATTCCTGATGGTGGATGGACGTTCAAGCTCGCACGGGGGACCTTACTGGTGTCAGACGCTAATAGTGCATCCCTCTATGCTGTCGAGAAAGCGGAACTTCAGCAGAGTATCGATATCGGAGGGCATCACTGGGGGAGATTTCGATATGCTGATGCCAGCGAACAACACATATTTATCGTCAGCACTTTCCAACTCAATGTCTACGATCGGGCGGATGGTTCACGCGTTCTGATGATCCCCGCCGGGAGGTTGCCCTGGGACTATTATGCAACCCCGGAAAACCAGTGGAGGTACACAGAAGAGACTTTCAACCACGGTGAACCAAATTTCCGACGGGATGTGTCTCCAAACCCGGTCGACAGGGAGGACTATTTCTACACTGGTGCGTGGTCCAGGATTCTGTACACGGTAGTCATTCAACATCCCCACGTCAAGTTCGTGTTTCCTCTTGCGGAAAACATCTGGCAATGGCACTTAGCAACAGGATCGTCCTTGTCCAGGACTTCTGGAGACTCTTGACTCCGGACCCGGTAAAGCTTCAGCAGATTTCAAAACAAATTAACCTCCACCTCGATTTTCCGATGTTTGGGTGCGAAGGCTGGCTTACCTACGATCGGGGGAAGGTCGCCGCCGTCGGTATTGATGGCGTATTCGTCATTGTTCTCGACCCCATCTTCGACCGGCTGGGGGAAGTCGATCCCGTCCCGAAGGACGTTTCTTTGCAAAACTTGCAGCCGACATCACTGGAGCACGAACCGCCTTGGCCAAACCTTCGGTTACACAAGGTCCAGTTTGGCGATCCCCCAGTCAACATGGACAAAATTTTGAGGCTAAAGTCGACGGAAACGAAAATCTACCTCTCTGTACTTCCTGGAGACATCCTGGATGGGGAAGGTGGAAACATGTGGTGTTATGATTTTGCATCGTCGTCATAGTTCCCGTACGTCCTCATATCGTGCCACCGGAAATAAACAGACTCCAGGTTTAGTATACTCTGTATCATAACAATTCCATGAACTCCAGCGGAAATTTGGGCAATATTTTGCGTGGTGCACCATAAAGGGATCAACTGACCTCCGTGGAGACATGCTGCAAACTTCGTGGTCGAAGACAAAAGTAGGTCAAGGATAGAATTGCGGTACTGTGCCGGTGCACATTCAAGGAAATCGGTCCGCGACGTAGTTTTTACCACGATCTTCGGGATTGATGACATCAATGAAGCTTTGAAGTCGGGGAGCCGCTGATCCGCCCCGGTTTAACCACAACCTATCTCCAGCCACACTTACAACCGACCGGCCTTCGTTCTGCCCTGTCTCGACGAAGATCCACGCGATGCTCTTCGCACTTCCAGTCGAAATTTCGCTGGAAATTATTCAGTGGTTGCCCTTCACGACAGTCGCTTCATTGTCTGCCCTGTCAAAATCGTGGGCAACGTTCATGGAAACGAACGAATCCTCAATATACCACAGTATCTCGAAGCGGTATGGGTACGTCTCAGAGGGTGATTTTGATGCTTCTGCTCCTCCAGAAGGCTGGAGATCCTGGTGTGAGTGATCCTCGGCACGTCCTCGTTGACGATAGAATGACAATCCTTTGGCAGTCGTCCGTAAACTCCAAATCGACCTTCGGTGGATAGGGAAACTCCCTGGAAACCCTCACCGAGTCAGGATTCCAGGGAAAATGGGAGACGTTCACAGAATCAAGGTTGACGAAGAGGCCGGATACGTGATCAATACCTTCGCTGCCGGTGGACTCGTTGTTTCGGACATTCATGACCACAGAATATTATGGGCTCTGGATGAGGTATTTTGAGTCCTTGGCTTATTCTATGCCGTCTGATGTCTATGGATGGGTCAGGAGTTCTGTGATCCGTGGGCCCACTGCGAACACGATCAGGGGTATATCGTCTTCAACCGCTCCGGTAGGGATAAAGAAATATGGAGGCGGAGGACAGACGTTCTCGACATCCCGGACGAGGCGTGGCCATCAGAACTGCACAACAAACCGGATTTACATATGATCGAGGCCGACCTCATCGCCCAAGACCAATACTTTGATGATAGTCGAAGCAGAGATCCAGACCATCTCCGAGGGCAATTCGTCCCCTGGGCGCATCTAGAAATCCTTGAAGACGGCCAGGCGTTCAAGCTTACACGAGGGACCTTACTGGTGTCGAGCTCTCAGAGAGCACTCCTTTACGATGTTGAAAAAGCGGAACTTCAGCAAACTATCGAGGTTAACAACGGGCCCAACTTTGTGCGACTCCGATACGTCGACATCAATGAACGACACATATTTATCGTCAGTACTCTCCAACTTGACGTGTACGACCGGGCGAACGGTTCACGAGTTCTAACCATCCCCGCTGGGAGGTTGCCCTGGGACCATTATGCAAGCCCGGAAAACCAGTGGAGATCCACAGAAGAGAGTTTCAATCACGGTGAATTAAGTTTTCGACGAGCCGTGCCTCAAAATTGGGCCCATAGGGAGGACTATTTTCATGCTGGTGCGTGGTCCAGAATTCCAAGGACCGTAATTGTGCCAATGTAGCTGACCTCCCCACGTTAAGCTCATGTCTCCTCCTGTGGAAAACACTTGGCGATCATGGCATTGAGTAATAGGATCATCCTCATCCAAGACTTTTGGAGGCTTTTTGCTCCATCCCCGGTGAAGCTCCGGCATATTTCGAAGCAAATCGATTTTTACATCGACCGGCCATCGCTGGAAGCGGAGGGCTACCTCGCCTACGATCGTGGCAAGGTTGCCATAGTTGGCATTCACGGCGTATTCGTCTTGATCCTGGATTCCATCTTCGACCGGTTGGGAGAACTTGACCTACCTCCGAAGGATTTTTCCCTACAAGGCTTGCAACTGACATCACCGGAGCACAAACCGTCTTGGCCGGCCCTTCGGTTGCGCGAAGTGCAGTTTGACGATTCCGAGATGCTCAGCACGGATATTGTTTCGTGCCTGCAGTTGACGGAAACGAGGCTCTATCTCTCCGTGCGTTCTGATGATATATTGGATGAGCAGGGTGAAAACATGTGGTGCTACGATTTCGCGTCATCGCCATCGTTAGCGTAAGTACTCAGACCGTGCTGTTTAAAATAAACTGACCCCAGGTCATACTCTTAACAGCACCAGAGACCTCTCGGTGGGGGGTTGGGGAAGTTGGGGAGGATGGGGCGCGGAGGGAGCTTGGGATGAGGAGGAAGATTGGGCGCCGAACGGAGGTTGGGCCGAGGAGGGAGATTGGGATGGGGAGGTTATCTGGGGATATTAGGATGGTGTCGGAGACTGGCTCACTCGATGAACGTTTAAACGCCCCCTCCAAAGGTTCGCGGCGTGCCCTCGCTTCTCATTGATAATGCATCTTGGGATTCGCGTCGGTCACAGGAGGTCCGCGGAGCTGGGATCGGAAGTGAACAAAAAGGGCACCCCGCGGATGAGGAGCAATCTTGACAGTTCAATTCCTCTCCTGTTTTGTTACTCGATGTAGTGTACTGGTGGGGTGCGTCTGTAGCTGTTTCGCCGTCGGGCTGCTATTTCATACAACAGTGATCATGATGTAGACCACTGAACGCCAAAGGCGGCTACGTATCGTTTGTGTCGCTGGGCGTCCGCGACCATTGCCAAGCCCGCCAGACACAGCACAAGAGGATTTACAACAGAGTATCTCTTGTTTTGTTACGTTCAACGTATCTCGCACCCCACGCCCCCACCGACCATGCAGCTCAAACCACTCGATAACAACTGGCCGGAGCGCATCGACTATGCCAAACAGACCATCGAGGTGCCAGGCACGAAGAAGCCTGGAGAGACGCGTATGCCCACTTCCGACCCTCATCACGCTGTATCATGAACTGAACTCTGTTCTTTGTTTCTTGAATTTGGGTGTATTGGACGTGGGTAGCTGCATACCGTGGTGGTACGTCTCGTCATCCTCGGGACCGGAACATCATATCGTTTGAGTGTATTGATTCGTTCTTCACGCACAGCCTTCTTGAGGCAGACTTCTCTTCAAGACCCCAACAGTTTCCAAACCACGACTGAAATCTTCGACCAAGGCATTCAAACTGTCGGCAGGAACGCGCAATGTGTCGGCTACCGTCCAAAGGTTTCCGATGAGCCCTTAAAATTCGCTGATCACTTCGTATGGCAAACCTACGGCGAGGTCGATTCCCGACGTAAGAACCTCGGTAGCGCGATTCAAGGCCTCTTCAATTCTGGTGATGCTGTGGCTGTCGATGGATTGGAGACGATTGCCCTCTGGAGTATGAACATCCCAGGTGAATGCAGTTTTCCCTTATTTCCGACGCGTGTGGATACGGAGAGGGTTCTTGAGATCTAACGTGCTCTTTTTATGCAACTTAGAATGGCGAATCATCGATCTTGCAGCGGGCCTGTACGGGAAGGCGCTCGTGCCGTTGTATGATAATTTTGGGCCAGATTCGATTGGTGCGCCTAACCCTGTTGCTTCATCCGGCTTTCGAATACTGAACCAGTGTTGCCCCACAGAATATATGTGAGTCGTGTTCAGAAAGTATGACGCGATCCACTGACAACATGGAACCTCCAGCCTTGCCCATGCGGATGTCTCCCTCCTTTTCCTTCAATCCAGTGGACTCGCAACTATCATGGATGTCGCCCACAAGCTCCCAGCTCTCAAAACGATTGTCTCTATTGAAGCCCTCCATGCTGAGACAAAGAGTATCCTCAAGGCTTGGTCTAAGCAGAACAACATCAAGGTGTTCGAGTTGACAGAACGTACGTCAAAACGCTTTCTTCGGTAGTCAAACAAGGAGACTGATAACGTCGAATACCCAAGTCGAGGAAATCGGGGCCCAGAACCCACTACCACCTCCTATTGTCACAGCGGACACTGTCGCCACAATCTGTTACACATCCGTGGGTAAAACCTGCCACGTCTTCACGATCTTTCGTTGATTCCAGTTGAAAGGGAACGACTGGGAACCCAAAGGGCGCCATTATCACCCAAGGGGCCTTCGCAGTCAGCACATATGGATGTCTTGCCGGCTTCGATATCCCAACCACCGAAACCGTCACCGTCTTATCTTACCTGCCACTCGCCCATATTTACGAGGTAATATATAGTTCGCCTTCAACTCTGATGATCTTCTATTGTTGCTAAAAAAATACGCTTTCATCCCAGCGAGCCGCCGAACTGATTGTCTTGGCCAGGGGAGGGCGAATCGGCTATTACTCTGGCTCCCCCCTTCGAATCGTCGAAGATTTGGGAGTCCTGAAGCCGAACTTCTTCCCATCGGTCCCCAGGTTGTTGAATAGGATCTATCAGACCGTCATGGCCGCTGCCGACACCCCCGGTCTCAAGGGATCCTTGCTCAAGAGGGCTATTCACGCTAAGCTCGAGAGGCTCGAAACCACTGGCATCGATACCCACCCGCTTTGGGACCGTCTCGTCTTCAAGAAGGTATGGGTCTCCCAATTCTTCCCACCTTAAGGCTAACGTGTAATTTCCAAGGTTCGACAACTGCTCGGTGGAGAGCTCAAACTCATCGCCTCTGGTTCCGCCCCGCTGAATCCCAAGGTGTTCAACTTCTTGCGTATTGTTTTCTCTTGCGCCGTCATTGAGGGTTACGGGACGACCGAGACCTGCGCAACATGCTTACGTTTAGCTCCTGCCGATCCAACTGGGGCTGGTCGTGTCGGATTTCCCCCAGCCTGCAACGAAGCCAAGCTCATTGATGTGCCAAGTATGGGGTATAGTGTGGAGGACAAGCCGTTCCCCAGGGGCGAGCTGTTGATTCGGGGTGATAGCACCTTCACAAGCTACCACAAGAGTGAGTCTTCGTCATCAGTCCCGGTTTCGGGGATGTTGAGACATTTATGTTACCCGTAGACCCTGAGGGAACTAAAGAGGCAAAAGACGAAGAGGGCTGGGTTCACACCGGTGATGTTGCCGTTATTGACGACCGTGGAAGGTTCCAAATCATCGATCGCGTCAAGGTGAGGCATCTGAGTATGGATGGGAAAATTTTGATCTTCAACTCCGCGTTCTCCAGAACATCATGAAATTGTCCCAAGGGGAGTACGTCGCCTTAGAACGTATCGAAAACATCTTGTCCTCCGCACCGATCATCGCCCAGATCTTCGTCTACGGTCACTCCCTCCAATCCTACCTTCTCGCCGTCGTCATCCCCGACCCTGTCAATCTTGCGAAACTCGCTTCTCATATCCTTGGAAAGGATATCTCGGGCACCGATACCGCTGCGTTGGACGAAGCCGTGAAAGATGAGAGGGTCGTCAAGGCCATCCTTGATATTTTGACCAAGGAGAGCACGAAGAACGGCTTGAAGGGGTACGAATATGTCAGGCGGATCCACGTCTCGAACGAGCTGTTCTCGATGGAGAATGGTACTTTGACCCCAACGTTCAAGCTCAAGCGGAAGGATGCCGGTGCGAAGTACCAGAAGGAGTTGGATGCTCTGTACGCGCTTGGAGAGCCGCAGTCTCCTAACGGTGCCAAGCTTTGAGGGCTCATTTCACCTCGCTGGGACCCTCTTCTCCCTTTCGTCTTCCGAGTTTCTGGGTTGTATCTGTCGCTTCGGCTTCATCGACTCACGCATTCCACATGTTTGTACGTTACATAGAGTATACTTGCATAATAGTCCAACTGGCACGAGTAATCGTCGGGTATCAGTCTTTTTACCGTATGGCGTGCCACAAGCTGCGACCTCCGATACTGGTCGTGCACGATTAGAGAATGAAAGGCGGAGAAGAACAGTTCGGTGGGTATCCGTGATCGCAGCCTACGGAGGCTAAGAAGTACAGGAGCAGAAAAATGAGGGGAATATGAAAAGGAACGCAAAATACAGACTTGGGAGATCATGCGAACGGAGAGACTGAGGTAAAATGTTGAAAGGTTTCCCCCCTCTAAAACGCGGTGCGTTCACCGTATTCCCTGTCATCCCTATGGAGGGTAGAGAAGTTGGTTGTCCGCACGTCAGATTCGAAGCTGAAAATAGAACGTGGATCGTGGTGACTGGGTGCAATGGATCCACCGGGGGTGGCATTCAAACGGCTCTGCGTGCAAAACGAGAGCGTTAAACAACAGTAATGGTAGGAGAAGGGGGTCAGGATATAACGCACATATATCCCCGGAGACTGTCCACCGGTTTCATCCATCTCAGGTTCGGTGCTATATGCAGACGCTGGAGGTGGGTAGTATGATCGACGAGAAGAGGGCGAGCGGTGAGAGAATGGACGTTGAGCGGCGTAAAAGAGAGCCTCGCGAGAGTGGTAACGGAGGGAAAACCAGACCAGTAACGAGAGGATCGTGAAACCGACAACTCCGCCAATAACACCTGTAATACGAGTGGTCAATTTCCAAAGATTGTCATAACAAATAACCAACCTCCAATAATTGCTGGGATATCATTATGTTCTGAGGTACTATTACCATCAAGATCGTCACCCCCGTTTGTGGATAGAGGGTCGAAGGCGCTGGAGGAACTTCCTCCCTTTACAAGAGTGGGATCGGAGGGGCTTGAGGAAATGGTTGAAGACGGAAGGTCGGAGGGATTACTGGGGGAAAGTTTGAAGGAGGTCGATGGCAGGGATAAGGTGATCGGGACCTTGCCAAGGGCTTCTGGGTCCCGACCGACGTTCCTGGCTGTGGTGACATTAAATTCATCTGCTTCCTGTGTGGCGTCAGCCTCGGTATTGGGTAGAGGTGTAGAGGTTACACACTGTGACGTCGACGAAGGCCCATCGGGGAACAGCCGTCACGCCGGGGATGTCGAACGGGTACCTAGCCGTACGTGAGCCGGAAAAAAGAAACAAGGGGTAGCAACACGAGGATTTACTGAGTCACATAAACAGCGTCGCAGTTTTTGTTCCATTGGGACCACACCTGGGGTGAAATGTCTTGACAAGCCGTACACGCGGAGTACAAACTAGGTGGGACATGGCTCTCATCCGACACGCAGAAAGAGAGGACTGAGAGGACTGACCTATATATTATGGTGTTGCAACCACATTTGAGATCCTCCGCATCTCCCTCCTGAGGCTCAGTGTACCAGGAATCGGGCTCAAGTGGACCCAACTCGTAGACGTCTGCCAATAGATCAGTTAATATATGCACGTCGGACAAAAAAATCGTCATCCTGATACTTACCGTACCCCAGGCACGCTCCTTGCAGGTACCCGGCGACTTCACATGGGCTCTGTTCCTTCGAGTTGTAGGACTGTCGCCATACGGAAGGTTGCAGAAGGTGTCCATGGGCGGGAGCAAACGATGGGTCAGCCAGATCAACGAGGGACCGTGTGCACCACACGAAAACAAGAACGAAGCGAAACGAAACACACCCATTCCCAACTTGATGTGCACTTAGCGACGGCAGTCCACCCTCCAGGTACAAAAGTCAACAAAACCACCAAAATTTTCCAGACCAGCGGGAGGACTCTGAAGTTCATTGTCGATGAGAGCGTAGATCCCCACGATTCGAAGTCGAGAAGAACCCCAGGGTCCAAGTTTGGATTCCCCTTGCCTCGAGAGAGCTCGAGAGGGATATTGGTCGGGTGAAGAAAAGATGGGAAGAACTCCGACGCCCATGCGGGCCCTCGTCCAATGTCCTCGAATCGGATCAACGGACAATACCATGATACTGGTGCTTCACATGCAACTCCAGCATCATTGATACCCGATTTCCGGGGGACTACATCATGTTGAACGTCGGAGGCGGTGGTCTTCGCTGTATGGGTGATGGGTTTCGTGTTCGCCATCAACTGCTACCCGAGGCTCGTTCGGGGGGTCATCGAAGTGAGCAGGAAGGCATTCGTAAAGGTGGAGGAGGATGACTTGTTCTGTCGGGTTGGTGAGCTGGTGACTTGTTGCACATGTTGCAGGGGTGATGGGACTTGATCATAGTGATGACGGGGGTTTCCGGTGGAGCCTATTCGACGGTGCTCACATGAAACGGCCATAGAAATGGAAGCCAGTCTGAAATCATTAGATAATAAGTATGAGAGATTATGAGGATGGGCGTATGCATAGATTCAGAACGTATCCCTGAAGGTTCTGGATGATCAACCGATCGCAATGCAACTTAGTATTGGTCTGTTTGTACGGAACGTATTGTGACAGAACGGTCATCCATCTCTCTTTGTAGGGTTCGGCTTTCTCCCTGCAGCCTGCAGCCTGCACCGCTTTCTCGCAATCACCCCGCGTTTCGACCATGGCTCACAAATCCCAACGACCAAAGGGGGGAAACGGAGCTCTCTCCTTGCTGGACGCACTGGCCGTCGAGACCTTGGACCTTGCGGAGGAGCTCTCGACCATTACTCCGGTCGTTGGTTCTTGGCTCCGTCAGCATTATCCTCACGATACCAGATGGGCTTCCTTTTGGTTTGTGTTGAGCGATCGCGGTCTGAGATGGAGCTAGCGCTCAGCGCTCAATGGTCAACGAGGTGGATTGCATTGAGCTTGAGCTGGCCTGCGTTGACGTTTGTACCACCCCGGACCGGGGACTGGGCGGGAAGAGGTTGGACGATCTCAACAACTCTGTGCGATGCAATCACGCAGTTGGCCACGTAGGCAATACCAGTAATGCGCACTCTGATGGTCTCGTTGACGAGGCCTCTTCCACAACCTCAGGGTTGTCGTGGAGATCCTAGGGGATAGGAACGTACTCCTCGACTCATCCACGTACAGAACGACAAAGGAAAAATCGCCACCTGGAGGTCGGCCTCAACAGGATCTTTCTCGTGTTTAAAGTCACGGTGCGCTCCGTCTGTTTTTTGCGGCTGTCAACAATCCGTTCGCAGGCTGAGCTTGTCAATAGGCATGTGACTGTCCCGGACATTCTCCAGGGCGGCGTGGATACCAAAGCCATTGTTTCCAACATTCAACGGAACATACTTAAAAGCCAGGAAGGACTGGCAGCCAACGCCGGACAGTGAGTGGCAATCGCGCCCTTTACATCACAAAATGAAAGTTTACCACTGCTCAGATTTAAAATAGGCCAGTGATCTTTACTACTGAGGCTCATCTAGCGTACCTGGGGAATCACCTCCCGCGCCGCCGAGAGCCTTCCTTTGACGCGACGAGCTGATCGTCGGATGCTTCGCAGGACTCCTCAGTTACGCCGGTTGCTCTAAGAGCCTGTGCCGGCGGGATCGGCAAGACGTCCAGAGTCGCTTTAACCGTCATCCACGACGATCAGATTGAGCAACAGTTTGGCTACGACCGTCGGCTCATCCGCTGCGACAAGTTCCCCGCCTCACTCACTCGTTTCCTGTTTCGACGGCGCCGTCGGTGCAGATATCGAGAACCCGAGGGTCTGACACATCTACAACCATTCCTCTCCTCCAAGCAAGTCCCCACAGTTCTCGACAACACGGAAGGAGCATACTCGATCCGCATGGAATGGACACGCAGGAGACGTACGATGTGGAGGAAGAGCTGAACAAGCTCACCTTGTGTTACACGTCCCGGATCTCTACTGCCCCTTCCGGCTGTGAGTGGATTGACGTTCCGACGCTGTCGAAAAAGCTGTGTGCTACGTCTCTTATTACATTTACGAGCACGATGAACAGTCCGCCCTGACTAACGACATCCTGTAGTAATTTGAGTTCCATCCCCTGTCGATCATCCTCGTCACCCGGCCACAGTCACACATAAAAACAAGTGGGGCGCCGCTCGGTTGACAAGCGAGTGGGATGAACCCCGGACGGATATAATGCAGACGGAACACAACAAGAGCCTCGCCACCACCTGATGTGAACCGACTGCTGGGTCTCCACAAGGAAGGGATAAGACAGGTGGAAGAAACCCCGAGGGTTCCCGAACAGCTTGTTTGCACGACGGAACAAGCACGGTGCTTGAACAACCTCGCCTGGCTATTGTATGGGGACAAACAACTTAACACTGCAGAAGCCGCATCCCGCGCTATCGAACTCTGGCCCCCGATCCTCACAACGCTCTTGGCAAGATATATGACCCAACTGGATAGAGGGAGAAGGGCATTCGCCATTTCAAGGTGGGTCTAGGTATGGTCCAAACGTTCACATTGAATATTCCAAGTCGCATGCGGTCAATAACACATGCCTCCCGTGGGGGCCGACCTTTGGTACAAACAGCGCAGGTTTGAAGGGACGAAATTCTGGGCGTTACGCGTTATCGACGTGTATGAGACGCTCGGGACTGCGAAGTACACAGAGGGCACTAGGAAGCCCCCGAAAGATTGAAGCGGTGATGAACAATGGTGAGCCCCGGAAATGATGCTGCTCTCAACGCGTACCGACTTTCTATTCCCAGTTTCGGGAACGGGATGAAAGTATCGATTCCCATTGTCCCATTCCTCTCTTAGCTTTATCTACCCCCTTCACTCGCACGCGCCCTTCTACCCTGTTATCTCCCATAGCACTTGGCAAACAGACATTGAGATGTTGGATACATACAGAAAACTGGTGTTAAAATCCAATGCGGGGAAGAATTTGGACGAAGAAAGGATTCTACGATACAAACACACTCATGGTTGATGTCTGTGTGAAGAGGTCGAGCGGAGGGAAATGAGGACACTCTTGGGCGCCTGCAGGTATATTCTCGCACGTGTAGAATCGAAGCCCCGAGGCCAACCATCTACTATCGCACCACCATCTACACCGATCCAACACCGACACGGACGACATGCGAAGTTCATTCTCCAAACTGAAGAAGAAACTTAAGCACCCACTAGAGGGAAACAAACGCAAGTCGGACAGAACAGGGTCTCACGCCGACGGAGAGAGGGCTGGCCTATCGGATTCGTCTTCGCAACTAGGGCCTCATGTTGTAGCGGGCGGAGGTCACGACCAAGAAGGGAGGTCGGCTGACACAATCGGGCGGCAAGTCCATTCGGAGGGTCGGCCCCCGCAACCAGAACCAGAGCACATGTCAGTAGCTGGAAACGAAAACGAACAAGAAGGGGGAGAGGCAAAGGTCGACGGAGGGGAGGTCAACCGGAGGAATTCGCGATTGCACCCTGACGTTGAGGTGACAATGGAAAGCGGACGCAGTGAAGGAGACGGGCGAGTCCATGTCCCTCCATCCACCACTCCTCCGATCCCTCACAGCATTGGGGAAACCGACGGTACGCGAACATAGCGATTTCCGCTACTGTGTCTGATTGTTCCTTCAGATGACGTTGACACCTCCACCGTCCCTGATAGCGTACCGAAAATCCTTTGCCCTTACGGGAGTGCTGAATCAGGCGCTTCTACAAACGAGAACAAATCAACCTGGAAATCTACTGCGTCTGCCACGGCCAAACTACTCCTCCGTGGGGTAAGAGACTCCGCGGATGCCTTTGGCCCGCTCAAATCCGTCGCTGGTGGCCTCTACTTTATTCTGGAAAACTGTGAGGTACGGCCTTCCTCCCGCATCTGCTATTCATGGATCTCATCGATGCCCCAGCGTACGAAAGCAAATAAGCAAGTGATAGAATCGCTGGTACCCCGGGTCGAAGTGCTTGCTCAATTGCTCTGTGCACCCGTCTCTGAGGATGATGTCAAGGAACAAAGAAGGAGAACGAAACTGGAACGGTAGGCCCGTGGTCCCCGATATCGAGAGCTGAATCTGACACATTACTGGGAATTGCCAGGAAATTGGAAGATGTCCGTCAAGGTTTAACCCCACTGGCAGAACAAGGGAAGGCCGAAGGTTTCTTTAACAACGCTGAGAATGCGGGCAGGCTTGGTGAGCTGGCTGAGGATATTCGCGATGCAATGGTGGAGTACCAGGTATGTATCCACAAAATATCCGCTTGGAAACCCTCTGACGTTTGCATCAGACTTCGTTACAACAAGATATCTACGACAAGACCTCTCGGCTCATCGTGAGTGTCATTCTCTCACCCCTCGCCCCTCATTCTCGCGGGCTAACTGGCAGATAGGAATCAGCAGACCTCGCCCTTCTTGACAGGATGAATCACACCGCAAATGCTGGACACCACTGTGGGAACAGGCAGGGGTGTCTGAGGGGAACGAGGAATGACGTTCTACGGGAGATTGAACGTTGGTTAACGAGCGAACAGGACCAGCGCGTTTTCTGGCTGAACGGCCTGGCTGGGACTGGGAAATCAACTATCGCTCAAACGTTCGCCGAAACGTCCTTCGCGGATGGAGTTCTCGGGGCTAGCTTCTTCTGCTCGCGGGACTTCGAGGACCGGAGCAATCTTCAGGCCATCTTCCCAACCCTCGCCTTCCAGCTTGCCTGCCAGTATCCGCTTTTCCGAAAGGAATTGCTCCAGGTATTGAAAGCAAGGCCCGATGCTGGAAAGGAATCCCTCGTTTCGCAGATGGAGAAGCTCATCATCGGTCCACTCATAGCCACCCGCACTCCAACCCTGATCATCATCGATGCCCTTGACGAGTGCAAGGACGAAGAGCCCGCGTCCGCCATTCTGTCGATACTATCCCGCTACGTGGACCAGATACCCAACGCCAAGTTCTTCATCACCGGGCGACCCGAACCACGAATTCGCTCTGGATTTCGCTTGGAGTCACTTGTCCCAATCACGGCCGTTCTCAAGCTCCACGAGGTCAAGCCCAAAGCAGTGGATGATGATATCAAACTGTTCTTTCGAACACAGTTAGCCAGCCTTGCCAAAAACCGAAGCGATTGCGACTTGACGGAAAGTTGGCCAACTCCATCTGATGTCGAGATTCTGTGCAAGAAAGCAGCTGGATTCTTCATCTATGCCTCGACAGTTGTCAAGTTCATTGCCTCCGAAGATGATCTACCCACTGATAAGCTTGCCCTCATTACCTCGCTTCCACAAAGCACCAATGAAGAAGGAAGATCTGGAGTTGATCAACTCTATATTGCTGTCCTCAAGCAAGCATTCCGTGACAACTGCACAGACAACATCCAGCGCTACTCCCGCTTCCGGGCTGTCGTGGGGGCAATTTTACTCATATCCAACCCCCTCTCAATTAAGGGTCTTTCGGAACTCTTGGGATACCACATATCAAATATCCGGAATATCCTTCGTCCCCTCCATTCAATCCTCCTTATCCCAGACAGTACAGAAGATCCAATTCTCATATTCCATAAGTCATTTCCTGACTTCCTCATGGATCCAAATCGGTGTGAAGACAAACGGTTTCTCATTGAACCTGTGGCTCATACAGAAATTCTACTTTCATGCCTCAATCTGATGAGAGAAAGGCTCAAGAAGAACATCTGCAACCTGGAGGATTATGCCATTCTCAGTGAGGTCAGGGATCTTTCCACCAGACAGAAGGACAACATTGGAGATGCTCTGGAATATGCCTGCTGTTTCTGGACAAAGCACCTCCTGAGGATTCCTGGTAACAGCTCTTCCATTGGAGAAGTACAGGCCATGATGGACAGATTCTTCACAACACATTTATTGTGTTGGATTGAGGTCCTCGCACTCACAGGGAATCTTGGGATTGGTATACATGCCCTAAATGATGTTGAGCAATGGTATACTTCAGTGAGTGGTATATAAGCTGTTTACTGAGACCTATATTCATGCTTTTTTTAGGTAGGAGCTTTATGCAAGTGGACCAATGACAGCCAGCATTTTCTATTGGAACACTTTGACATAATCTATAACTCTCCCTCTCATATCTACTATTCTGCCCTCCCATTTTCCCCTTCTACATCTTGGCTTAGAGAGTGCTACAGTGCAGAGCTTCCACTTGCAGTTGGGGTAGTCAGAGGGCTTTTAGCTGAATGGGGGAAATGCTCTCGCACAATTTCATTGGATGGGGTATCAGTGACTCTCTCATGCTGGAACAACACCATTGCAATTGGGTCTACAGATGGAGCTATCACCATCCTTGATGCAATCACAGGCAGCCAGGTAGCTGTTCTTTCTGAACACACTGATTGGATTGGGTATCTGGCTTTCTCATCAGATGGAACATTACTTATATCTATGGGTACTGATGGGACCGCCAAACTCTGGGATGTACAGACTGGTGGAGTTGTGAAGACCCCCCCTGGCCACACCAATTGGGGCTTTTCTGCTTCTATCTCAGCAGACAATACCACAATTGCTTTAGGGTCTACAGACAACACTATCCACATGTGGAACATCCAGACAAGGGAGTGCTATCAAATTATAAAGCAGGAGAATACTGTGAAATATGTTGGATTCTCTCCTATACACCCTCAACATCTTATCTCTGTATCTGGTGACAAAATCTGGTGGTGGGATACTGATGGTCACCAAATTGCACCTCCACATGATGGTTCTTTCATTACTTTCTCTTCAGATGGCACCCTCTTTGCTTCATGTAATGGGTCAATTGTTACAATTTGGAACTCCAATTCCAGAGAAGTTGTGGCTGAATTCTACATAGCTGATAGTAATATCAACTGTTACTGTTTCTCCCCTGATAACAGGCTTGTTGCAGCTGCTTTTGAGAATACTGCTTATATCTGGGACATCACCAGCTCAGACCCTTGTCTTATAGAGACCATCATTGGCAATGCAAATGACTTTGTCTCTTTCTCATTCTCCTCCCCCTCCACCTTCATTACAATATCTGGTGATAGATCAATTAAGTTCTGGCAGATTCATACCTCATCAATGAAGCCAGCTGTGACTGATCCAAAGTCTACATCACACATTTCATCTCCCATCAAATCTATTACTCTACAAGTAAAAGATAGTATTACTATCACAAGTGATTCTGATGGAGTGGTGAGAGTCTGGGACCTCCTAACTGGCCTTTGTAATGCATCCTTCCAAATCCCAGCTAAAGCCTCCCATGAGAGAGATGTTCAGCTGATTGATGGGAGGTTGATCACTGTTTGGTATGCTGATGAAAAGATCCATGTATGGGATATTGAGAAAGAGGAACTCCTCCAAATGTTAGATCCACCTTCAGGCAATTTGAGAGGGCTCAAGATATCAGGGGATGGATCCAAGATCTTCATCCTGACCCGGTCAGCCATGATTAGGGCACGGTCAATATGGACAGGAGAGGGTATGGTTGAGGCAGAGCTCTATTATAATTGGGGAGAATTCTCTATCATAGATGGTTCAAAAGTCTGGGTTGAATACCCTGGTGGGCTACAGCAGGGGTGGGACTTGTCAGCGCGTTTGCTGTCATGAAGAAAACCCCGTTTAAAAATTTATAAATCAACAAAAATACAACACAGTCTCAGTACTTCGACGACCAACTCGAACATCACACTCCTTTCCTTTTCCTTTCCCCTCCCCTCTTACGACACACGATGCATAAAGACAAGAAAAGAAGACATCATATTGGTACACTAGGGTCAATTGCCCTCCACAACCGATACACGAGTACACTAGTCATCATGAAGATTTCCTTCGAAGTCATGGACCTCTCCCTGGTCCTCGGCAAGAACACTCTCGGCCACCTCCTCAGCTAAGGTCTCGCCTTCCAAAGCTCCAACTCCACCCGATGCCTCGACCGTCTCCATGAGACCGCTCCGCGCAAGAAGCAAGAGTTGTTGGATCTGGATCTGATCCATTACCTGACTCAGCGACTCGAGAACTTGCCGGATCATCAAGCCTCTCTG
>Ga0307517_10000581_pt1 | contig 62314 bp, 70 predicted proteins | sample 23_EM_MG_FD_194515 | JGI IMG/M metagenome (GOLD analysis project Ga0307517, IMG submission 194515) | Populus trichocarpa ectomycorrhiza microbial communities from riparian zone in the Pacific Northwest, United States - 23_EM | ecosystem: Host-associated > Plants > Roots > Unclassified | place...
GAAAACTTTAATGCACCCCCCCCCCCCCCCCCGCACTCCCCTCCTCATCCTGGAATGCTACTAAATGGGTGAACAGGTCTGCACAGCCTACTGCACTGCCGAAAAATATGACCTCCCAAGTGCGACGCGCCTTCTCCTTGCGCAAGGCTACACCCCCGACCCCCTCCTGACTGGCCTGGACGAGCAGGTTATTCACCTCCGCCTACCCATACCGAATTCGATCTCAAGTGCGGAGACGGGGTATCAGGTTGAGGATGGGGATATTTTCATATTCCCGTCGGGGAATATAGTATCCTGGTCGCTGCCGCCGCAGGAAGTGATGTCCGTGGGAAGGGTCATTGCACAGGCGGGGGATCGGGTGTATGTGGAGGGAGACGTGGAGACCGAAGATCTGGAGTATGTTGAGGACCCCAGGATCCGCAGGAGCAGGATCGTCGGTGATGTGATTATGCTGGGGACGGCGGGGCGGGAGAACTGGGTTTTGGCGGAGGGGGGGGATGGGTATCCTCAGCCGTCCTCCTCCTCCCAAGGCATCCCTCTGCCGCCGGCACCGGCGTCGACACCGGCGTTGGCAACAGCGCGCACACCAAAAGAAGAACTGGCAACAACCCTCGCTAAAGTGGCCTTCTCCTCTGGCCTCTCGCGGAGCACAAAACTCGCGGTGCTAGAATCCATGCTCGACTCCTACCTAATGACAACTCATACCATCCCTACGCTCCTCTCCCGCGGCTCAAAGCTCCCCTTCACGCGCTCCTTCATCCTGCGCAAGACCGGCGAGTTACTAGAGTTCCGCGCACAGCTGAACCTCTACTCCGAGCTGACGGACTCGCTCCCGGACATATTCTGGGACTCCAGGCACGAGCTCGGACTCGAAGGATATTATGACGCTGTCGGCCGCGCGCTGGACGTGGATGTGCGCATTCGACAGTTGAATGCGAAGCTAGATTACGCTTCCGGCATTGTTGAGGTTCTTAGGGAGAGGCTGAGCGAGAGGCATTCGCTCCTACTCGAGTGGATGATTATCATCTTGATTACAATTGAGGTTGGCTTTGAGGTGCGCAGGCTGTGGGGTGAAGGACGGAGGAGAGAGGTTGAGGCTAGGGAGTATAGGGAGTGGAAGGAGAGGAGGGAGAGGGAGGGCGATGGTGAATTCCAAAAGTGGAGGAAGGAGAGGGAGATGGAGGGGGAGTAGTTGGGTGGGCGGGCATAGGATGGGAGGATGAAGTGCGGAGCGGGGGGGGGGAGCTATTTGTTTTTTGCTCCTTTGCAAAAAGTGGAGTACTAGTATTTTATTTTTAGATTTGTATGATAGTATTATTGTTGTACAATAGTTTTTTTTAGTTGGAAGGGATGTAACGGGAGGGAGGGAGCGAGAGTGGACTGTCATGGGGAATCGCTCACATGTGTTGCATATTACTACTACTGCTACTGTCCCGCTGCACCAAGTTTTATTTCCTACTCCTCTCATCCACGCTATCTACCCTGGGGGCTATTGGAAACTCCCCCAAGAAGATATTGACAACTCGATCAGTACTGTAGTATTTACACAACACTGAACGAGCACCTCCTGTTGGGAGCAAAACATCAACGAGTATTCCCTCAATGATTAGTCCACACGAACTAGTCGGCCAGATCCGTCGAATGGAAGAACGCTGAGAGGGAGGAGTATAGTGTGTTTGCCCCACCGCACATAGCACAGTACGGGGAAGTGCTTGTACTCCGAACGAACCTCTGCAATCCGCCAGACGAGATTTTACCAAACGCTTCCTTATATATTGTTGTAGTATCGTATATCTGGAGTATAATAATATGTATTATGCATTTCTTTGTCGTGGGCGGTATGGTATGATGGTCGGGAAGGACTCTGGTGTGGAGTATCATACTTGCTGGCAGGTGAAGATAGTAGGGTATCTGGCCTGGCGTTCATTACTCAAATACCGGTACGGGGTGTGCTAATTGATGTATCGTACAGATGGATATATAATGTTGGTATGTAGGATCAGTACCTGGGGTAGCCCCTGCAAAATAAATAAATATAATACTCCATCTTGCTGCCGTGGGGTTTGGAAGCCTGTTTGGCTGGATGCCTAAGTTGGGAGCGTGCACCGGGTTCAAAAAGCTTGGTATATGATAGGTTGGGCAGAGCCTCATTTTTCTATTTTTTTATTTTTTTATAAAAAAAACGCAAGTGTAATGAATTTCTTTGCTCTACCGTACTCTATTCTACCGCACTCCACTCGCAGTGTCGAAGGGTTTTTAAAAAAGACTGCTATTGCATGCCCCTCATAATCCGGGCGAAAAGGCCAGATTTTGATGGGATGCAATAGCAGTCTTTTTTAAAAACGCTTCGACATCGCGAGCACTTGAGCACAGCATCATCATAACTTGGCTCGAAAGCTTTCGTCTCACGCCTATGTACTAGTACGAGTACTCGAACCGCGCAACTACTGTCAAACTGTTCTTACACTCTACCCTGCGGGTACCACACCAAGAAAACAAGCCTGTGCAACCAACCTACCACCACCTCGTTCTTTGAGTCTTTTTTTAGTAAACGATCAGGGTTAGGGCTGCACTTTTGTCCCACCCTGCACTGCATTCATTGGTGCGCCTTTCTTGAATTCTGGCAACTTTTTCTCTGAACTTGTCGTCTTGACATAACCGTTGAGGCCCCCAATCCCTTTCCTTTTCCTTGTTTTTTTTTTCTTTTCCCTTTTTTCTTTTTTCCCTTGGAAGCCTTTGGAAATTGCGCTGTACAGTACTTCTAACGGATCTATGATAGGAACTTTCCCCCAATTCTTCTCTCCTCACTCACCCATTCCTCTACTAGTGCGACAAAAACATTTGGCTATTTTTTAATTTTTTTTTCTGTTGAGAGGTGAAGAGGATGATGTTACAGTTCTCAACAACAACAACAACAACTGCGACGGCGACGGCGACGCTGCTTGCTTTACTACTACTGTTGTGTTTGACGGTGACGACGGCGGCGACGACAGCAACGGCGTCAACATGTCGGGCCGTCACGGCGAATTATATCACGCATCGGTTACCGCAGCAGTGTTTGAGGAGCGGGAGCGGGAGCGGTGGGGGGAATTACACCGCTACGCCTAGCCCTAGTTTTGAGCAAGTGGCTGCTTCTATAGCTGCGGTTACAGCGAGGGCAGGTGGTGAAGCGGAGGGGGGAACTCAAACGGCGATAGAAACTCCCGGGCCCACACAAATTCCTTCGGCAGGTTCAACGGTTTCGTCTGAGAGCGCGCCGGTAGACACCGCAACTCCGCCACCTCCAGCACCCCTACCGGAGGCTACCGAAAACGAAAGCGAGGATTCCCCCCTCGACACGGCCAAGTTCCTCTCCTTCGAAGAATGGAAAGCACAGAATTTGGCCCGAGCTGGGCAGAGCTCCGAGAGCTTTGAGGACCGGATGCGAGAGCCCCGGCGCAGTGGTGCTAGCGCTTCTATGAACAATGCTTTGGACTCTTTGGGCGAGGACGCTGAGATTGAGCTTGACTTTGGTGGCGAAACTGATGGCGGAGTGCCTGAGTATAAGGTTGGTCGCTCGGATAAGACCAATTCAGCAACGGCCAATGGTGACGGTAATGGTGGGGATGGAGACGGCCCGGAACCGCACGGCCATACAAGGTCCAAGAATGCAGGGACGACGTGCAAGGAGAGGTTCAATTACGCTTCTTTTGATTGCGCAGCTACGGTGCATAAAACGAACCCTGAGGCTAAGGGGGCTACTTCGATACTTGTGGAGAATAAAGATAGCTACATGCTTAATAAATGTGGTGCCGAGAAGAAATTCTTCATTGTTGAGCTTTGCGATGATATACTCGTCGATACGATCGTCTTGGCGAACTTCGAGTTTTTCTCATCCATTTTTCGTAGTTTCAGGGTGTTTGTCAGCGATCGATATCCGATCAAACAGAATGGCTGGAAGGATCTCGGTACCTTCGAGGCGAGGAATTCCCGGCAGGTGCAGGCCTTCCTGATCGAGAACCCGCTCATATGGGCAAGGTATCTGAAGGTGGAGTTTTTGACTCAGTATGGGAATGAGTTTTATTGTCCGATCAGCTTGTTAAGGGTGCATGGGACGACTATGATGGAAGAGTTTAAACACCACGGTGAGACCAGTGCTGGCGGGCTTGAGGAGGATATCATTGAGGAGGTGGTGCCTGAGGCAGTTGCTGTGAATATAGAGGAGGAGGTACAAGCGCGAGTTACAGCTGTGGCCCCGGCGGTGGAGGAGGAGGCACCTAAGGAGGTGTATGAAGTCAATGAAGCGCCGGTACAGGAGGTCAGGATCCAAATGGGTCATGATGACGGATTGGCGATCTGCAGGCCGGTGCCAGTGTTTGATCTTGGGCCTTTGTTTCTGCCGACTTGTGCAGTCATGCGTATGCCCTCTGCGACGCATTCCACTCCCACCTCCGTCATGGCGGAGTCGTCCACTGTCATTTCCGCTAGGATAGTGTCTTCCTCCGCAGCAGTAGTGGGGGCCATCGGCCCTACGAGCGCGATCCCGAATCCCCCGGAGAACAGCGCCAACAAGGAGCCAACATTGGCAACTCCCTCTCATGCCCAAGAAAAAGAGAGGGAGACCACATCTGATGCTAGCACTGCCAGCGTTAAAGCGCCCGACACAACCTCGCGAGAACCCGAACACCACCCCCCCCCTTCCCTCCCCCCCCCCCCTCCTTCACCCTCCGGGTCCCAGGCAACGCACCCCCATTCCCACTCCCACCCTCCCCCCGCGGTGCCAACAACTCAAGAAAACTTCTTCAAAACCGTACACAAGCGCCTAAGCCTGCTAGAGGCAAACGCAACCCTCTCGTTACAGTACATAGAGGAGCAATCCCGCATACTCCGCGACGCCTTCGTCAAGGTTGAAAAGCGTCAAATGGAGAAGACGGCACAATTCATCGAGAAACTAAATTCTACAGTTCTAGCAGAACTGCATAGCTACGTTTGTCCCCTCCCTTCCTTCCTATCTCCAGAACTCCCGTGGTACTAACACTCAGAAGAGGGAACAATACGACCAACTCTGGCAATCGACCGTGATAGCCCTCGAATCACAGAATACGCACACTGACCAGCAGATACAAACCCTAACGACCCGGCTAACCCTACTCACCGATGAACTCCTCTTCCAGCGGCGCATCTACCAACTGCAGTCCCTCCTGCTAATACTAATAATCATAACTGTGGCGGTCAGCGTCTTTATATTGTTCTTCAACCGTGGACCTACCTCTTCAAATTCAGTCTTGTTCGGAGGAGGCCGAGGGTTGCTAACGAGACACCTACGCTCGGCCTCCCAGGACGACGATCCGCAGACACCATTACTGCTACAAACCCCCCCACCCCCGACGCCGACGCCGCGATTACCGCCCAGCGGCGATTCACTAACCTCTCCAACACTGAAGTTCTCACCCCCGAGCCCCACCACTCTTGCCAGAGGGGAAGGGGAGGAGGAGGATGAGGAACAGGAGGATGAGGAAATCGAGGGAACAAGAAGCTCCCCTGCAACACCCAGAGGGACGAGAGATGTTTCTACACGTGGGGGCGCATGGGCACGGTTCGGGCCGAGACTTAAGTCTGATAAAGACAACGGTGGTGCTGGTAGTGCGGGGGCAGTGGTAGGGAGGTGGGGTCGTCTGCCGAGTCCGTTGGGGAGTTATCCCGCGGGCAGCGGGTACGCCAGTGGCAGCGGTAGCAGTAGCGAGCGCGAGTGCTAGTGAGACGGGGAGCGGGCGTCGCATCACCATTGCTAGACAGGTCTTCTGCTTCTTCTGGTGATAGTGGGTAGATGATATCCCTGCACTTCCCTCTCCTGCCTTGTCTTTTTTTTCTTTCTTTCTCTCCTGCCGCTGTTTAAATATTGTCATTGTATATCTCTCTTCTCTTTTCTTCCATAGTCTCAGCATGGGATTTGGTGTTTGTCCGTTTGCATTTGGCGATTGGTGGGGTTCTGCTTTGTTTTTCCCTCTTTTTGTTGTATACCTCTGGAACCGGTAATCTATGTGCTGAACGGGAGAGGAGACGGTTTTGTCTTTACTTGCTTTATTTTATATATATATATATTTTTTACTCGCGCAGTATACAGTACAGTTACGGTACGATATTTTACGAACCCTTGTTTTTTGCTCTTTGTTTTTTGTTTTTCTTTTTAGTATCACGCTGCGGCAAAAGAAGGAAATACTGAGCCGGTATTGCCGTAAAGATAATCTACCGGCTGTTTAGAAACTCCCCACCCACTGCCGGTACCGTACTATACCGGTACTCTACGAGTACTTAGCATAGCACCGGCAACTGTGATTATTTTTTTTCAAATCGCCTCCCCCCACCAAAAATCTCCTCACAATAACCTGTGGCGAGTTCCTGGAAAAAAACTCACCTGTGACTGGTTCCTGGCAAGAGTGGCAAATGAGAATCTGAATCCTCCAATTTCTTCGCAATAGGGGAAGAGGAAGGAAGGAAGGGGGAAGGGACTAACTAAACCTCCTGACTCGAATGAAACGAAAAAGCCTTATCCAGACAAGTGCACGAGAACGACTGTTCCAATTGTGGCGCGCTTGAGGATATATGTGTCAAATTACCGACAGACAAGGCATTTGTTCTTTCTTTATTCAACTCTTGGCGCAGCGAGTCACTGGCTGTGATTCATTGCCCGATCGGTTTCATTTTCAGCCCTCCGTATCATACTGGTTTGTTTAATCACACTATCATATGTAAACACACAAATTCCCAATACAACGTCAGTCTAATCTCACTCACGCGCTCAACCTCAACCCCCCCCCCCTTCCTCACCAGCGCCGCCTACACATTCCATGAAAAACTTAACCCCCTACAAGTTAAGTAAGTCACTGACTGTTATGTTACTAAAGGATATGTTGTGACTCTTGTTTACCCCCCCTCTCTCTTCCCTCCTTCCCCCCACCATATAAAACCCGCTGTGCGGTACCCTTCCCCCACCATATAACATACCATCACACTTTTGCGACCATGGCTGAAATATTTGCTCGACTTCTCTCCATCTACGACGGTCTGATTGAGGCCCCCACTAGGGAAAGGGCGTTGCACAACCAATTATGGGTCGAGCGCGCAATATTCGTTGCCTGGGGGCGCGCAGTCGGCCTTTGCGCTGATGCTCGTTCGAAACCGATGGCGAGCGATTTCGATGATAGGGATCTATTGAGTGCAGCGGAGATTACCATGAATAGTGTGGTGGAGGTGTGCGCCGATGGAACGACGGCCTGGAGGAACTTTGGTGTGAGGAAGGGTGGGGGGGGATTTTTTCGAAAGCTCTTTTGGAAGACTCCCGAGGAGGAGGAGGAGGGAGATGAAGCGTGGGAGATCGCTGATGGGAGGAAGTTCAAGGACCTGGTGAACGAGCTGAGGAGAGTCAACTGTGATCTGGAGAGGATTGTTCCTAGGAATTGTGCCTCGGCGCATCCGGGGGTACCGGAATTCGAAGATGGGGATGAAGAGGAGGAGGGAGAGGAAAACGTATTGGAAGAGGATGCAATGGCCGGTATCCCGCCACCGGCATATTACCACCCCGCCTCCGCGCCGCCATCTCCGCCAGCCTCCATCTCTCCACCACCATCGCCACCCCCGCTTCCCTCAAACCGCCATAAACCCCGCCGCAGCATGGACCTCCCCCCTGCCCTTGCGGCCCTCCTGACAACCTACAACATGGCGGTGCGGGCCTACGGCCCTTCCGCTCCAGAAACTCTCTCCATCGAAGACCTCCTCTGGCACAACCACTTTTCCAAACCTCCCGTCTTCTCCGCTGCGCATACCGCGCAAATAACCCACGGCCGCGACAGCCCGGAAACCATCCAGGCACTACACTCTCTCGCCCGCAACCTCTCCGACAAACAAGATTTCACCATGGCGCTCCCACTCTACACAATCTGCCTTTCCCGTGAGACTCGTGTGTACGGTAACTCGCACCCACAAACGCTCCGGTCAATGTCCGGCCTCGCTTTCGCATACCAGAACGTCGGAAAGGACGAGGATGCGCTGGGAATGTACGAGCGAGCGTTGAGTGGATGGGGAGACGTGGTCAATGTGTATACCGTGCGGGCTAGGATTAATGTCGCCAGTATATATGCCGATAATGGACGATTTAGAGATGCAGAGGAAGTGCTGAGACGCACCGTGCAAGATGCCGGAGGCAAGCTTGGGGGCAGACACGAGAGCACCAAATTAGCGATTCATAATCTCGGGTTCTTGCTTAGGGCCTTGGGGAGGCCGCTGGAGTCTGTGTGCAGGGAGTGGGAACATAGGCAAGCGGACTGCCCACTGCAGCGAAGGTAATGTTTATATGTTGGAGGGATTATAGAGAAGAGAGATTCGATTCTTTGTTTGTACGTTTTGAGATATATTTTGACAATCAGAGGTTTTCTTACTGCTTAAATGATGTGGCGTCTGTTAGCGAATGGGGGGGGCTATGCAAACAAGAGATGGTCGGTCCGAACGAGCAATGTGTGTGTAAATGACTATTGGCTTGCCTATTAAGATGTCGACCTACTGTATCAGATGCCCTAAAGGATGTCTTAAAAAGTACTCGCGGAGAAAACAACGAGAGGACAAAAAGTCCATGATCCCTCGTGCCACTTGCGGGGTTTGCTACACAAATGGCAGTGCCTACTGAGTCACCACCGCTGAAGCTCTGTTTCCTGATCAAATGATGGGTGGGTACGGTGAGAAATAAACAATGAATCGAGCCGGAAGTGTGGAAAGACAGGCTTTGAGTAAAAGATTAGTAGGCTTAACTTAGAAAAGAAGGGGAAGCATGGTTAATGTCGATCGTATCCCTGAGATGAAGAATGAAAGTTGCGGGGGGAGGAGGGGGGGCAAGGGGATGAGGGGCAGGCTATATATATACGGCACCATGGAGTCAGCAAACATGGGGGGGGGGGGGGTATTGCGCGTATCATATATTATCTACCTTCTTTCGGCGAACGCAAATTACATGTATGCTATGCAGCCTGCCGCATATAACGGATCAGAGACAAGACCAAACCTGCAGAGAACGAGTGATAACCAATGACTAAGGGCGGGATATGCGCTGTAGTTGGCAGTATCATAATATTATTATCATATTATCATACTCGAATACATCGCATTAGCCCCGGGGGGAGGTTCGCTAAACCCAACCAAGCCAAACTGTCATTGGGGCAGACACTCATGCGAATGGGGGGCTGAAACGCAGACAGTGCCCTGTGTCCCTGATCCACCAGCCATAATCCGACTACATCCATCCAGAAGCTTTCCCTTCCTGACGGGAATATGTGCGCTGCTGCAAAACTACTCGCGCAAAACGGGACTCTAGTATCTTTCTAACCTGGAATCCGCCACCCCCCCCCCCTGCCCCCCCTCCCGATGTCATTCCATCAGGAAATGCATCCTACTGGCGAGTTACACTGAATGAGAGAGCACCCGATACACCCATGGCTCCGGGTTCACTTAAGTTAAATGGGATCTGCAAGCGCGTTAACCATTACCCCTCCATCGGTGGGGGGGGGGGGGCGAGTACCTGCCGTCACGAGAAATGCCTTACCTCCCGAACACCAGTCTGCTGTCGGTTGCCGATAAGATAGTAGGATAATGCGATTTCCCATCCTGTATAATTGTGTATGTGTCGGTCATGTAACACACCTACATGAGGATATGGCACCATGGAAATTTCCTTGGGTATGATACGTGACAAGACTCAGGGTGGCACATTTTTTGTTTTACGGATATTTCTGTTTTACGGGTAGTGTAAGGGTAATAGGGTTTGGTCGGTTTAGGCGGCGAACAAACACCAGTATGTCTCGACATGGAAGCTTTTGACTCAGAATTCGGAGATTACAGGGCTGCCGGAGATGGTGGATCTCAAGAGATCTTTATATGTACTAGGGTATGGTAGAAAAGGGCGGAAAAACAGATCAGCAAGATTATGGGTTGTAGTGACAAGATAGATTGTGTAAGTGGAAAAATTATTGTCTTCGCGGACATCTGAAATCCAGATTGAATGGTTGGGTATCTTGCAAGTACCACTCAATGATTCAAAACATGATAAAATTGGTAGCACTTGTAGGCAGTGAAATTCATTGTGTCTCTCAGAAGGGCTACCCAAAACACCATATCTCCTCTCCTCCTTTACTCTCATTATTGCCCTATACAACTTGATAAAATATATAGATGCATGGACCGTCACTTAGTGCAACAGCCCAAGATTAATGGAATCCCGCAACGTCCCGACTTTCCACTGTTTCTAATTGATTGGCGCTCCTTATCCTTGTCTCGCCACCCAAAGTTTTCCGCCCTTTTCTACCATATCTGAGTACAAATACCGAGTTAGCAACCGGCACACTGTAAGTGTTGAATGTAGTAGGGCACGGCAACCACCCTAGTGGTATTGTGGAGCGTGTAGGACGGGGGGGGGGGTGACAACCTGAGATATTCTTGCGGGGGGGATGTTGTGTGTGCTGTGTGAAGGCGAGATGTTCGTTAATGTTTAGTCGTATCATACCGGACATAAGAACGCACTCGAGTTAGTATTGCAACCTCAAAACCGGGTAACACAGAATCTCCCAATCTGGGCCAGACATCCTTCGTAACCCTAAGGGCCAACCATGCCTGCGGCCCGGTCTTGCTGTGTTTGTGTTGGGAGCACAATAAAGTTGACCAAGCCCTTTTGAAACACACCAGTCCGCACAGAAAATCCATCCACCGATAGCCCATCAGCCAGGAAATAAAACACTATCACTGCGTTGCCTACTGCACTCCACCTTACCACATCCCACGCTAACACCAACATGTCTGCCCTAGTGGTATTCACCCCCCTCTTCTACACGCCTACTGACTCACCGTCACTCACAGCAGCGATACCCAATCTAACCTACATCGCAGAAGAGTGCTGCCCTCAAGGTCAACTGGGCTGGGATAATCAATTCTCTCGGCCTCAAGGGACAAACAGCCGCAGCACTTCAGGCGTTCAAGAAACGAAACGAAGATGCTCGCAGGAAGGTGGCTGTTCTTAGCGAGCAGTCGATGGAGGTAGACTTCTCGTACTATCGTTCTATTCTGAAGAACCAGGCCATTATCCACCAGGTTGAAGACGCTCGGAAGCGCTTTCAGCCGGTTACTTATGATGTTGAGAAACAGATCAAGATTATTGAGGGGTTTGAAGCCGAAGCAGTGAGGAACGCGGAAGCCACAAAGGGGAGGGTCGACAATGAGTTGGAGGAGTTGGAGAAAACGTTGAAGAATATTGAGGAGGCGAGACCGTTTGAAGATTTGACTGTGGTACGTATATTTTTAGGATCAGGGGCGGGGTCAAAAAGGGAGGGGCAATGTGGTGATTTTTCATCTTGAACTACATTCTATTGCACGAGCCATCTGTTCAATCTACACTGCTTCCGTCTTTTTAATGTTATTGCTACCGTGATCTGATCACTTTTTATTTTTTTTAGGATGATGTTGCAGCAGCCTGTCCAGATATCGATGCCAGGACGGCTGATATGATCGAAAAAGGTCGATGGATGCCAGCTGGATACAAGGTCTTTCCAATTCCCAAAGCTTTCACCCCAATATTAGAATACTGATATTCGCAACAGGAGAAATTTGGCGAACTTTCTATTTTGTAAAAGTCCGAGTGAGGAATTGGCTTGTAGTCTTGGGACCGTGTAGGTTGTTGGATAGTGTGATCCTGCAAGGCGGATATCCTTTAAAACTGGAGCTTGGAATTTCATCCCCCACTACGCTAATAGTGTAATGATGGTTGATCTGTGCTTCTGCTTCAATCGAAGTTTTGGTATTATCTCGGGTTAATGCATTTCTAACAGAACCTCCAGAGTAGAGATGAACCTCACAACGGTACGGAAAGCTGCAGCCTGACTCCCATCCCTTCCACCCGTCGTCGTCCCTGGCAAAATGGGATGAGAAAAGATTCTGTTTAGAGTTGATGAAGATCGGACGGTATGCAGGTAGTGGGTTGAGGGATGAAATAAGATTATAAGCACGATGTCGTATCCTATTTCCAGTCTCCAGTTTGGAGGATCGTTAGTGGCAGATCAAATTGTGTCTAGGGTGATGCCCCGTCACCATCGGGCGGGGTCGGCACAGGACGTCGGGGTCGATTGGGCGGGATACAGACTGGCCACACGCTGCATAGTAGTATATCACAATTGCTACCTATGCCACGGCAGCCATGTCTCTCTTGGTTGTCATTGTTGCTGTGTGGGCACGAATAGTGTTCAAAGGTGACGTTCAGACTGCGTTCAACCGGAAAAATTGGCCCAGGGCAATGGCTGTAATCTTCGGTCTATCACCATCGCTATTGCTGTGGAAGATATTTGAGAGGTAGGGAGAAGGGAAGAAATAAGGAAGGCGGTCGAGAGTGAAGGGGGAAAACTTAGAGGGAGAGAGGGATAAGAGAAAGAAGGAAGAATAGCATTCCAGGCCTGGAATAGGCGGCTGCACAAGCGGTTGCTGAGTAAGCGCAGGCCCGCGGGCAACAGTGAGAGACGGACTCAAACCTCCGCCTCGCTCATCTTCAACTTGTCGACTCTTTTGCACGCGAGAAAAGGAGAAACCCACACACAGGACAAACCTCTTCCCCCCTCTCATCCGGCCACTCGTCTCTCCCTCCCCCCTCCTCTCTCTTTCTTTTCTCTCTCCGCCACCTTTTCTCAAAACACTCTTTCTTCTCTTGCCCACAACGTCGCTTAGTCTTCCACAGCTCCTATCTTCCTCCGACCTTAAAATCCTTCTAGCTTTCTTAATCCTCTGGCTCATGAGAACAACAGTGCTTGCCATGGAAGACCGGAAGCGACCTGTCCCGCATGAGCCGTCTGATGATTCTTTACCACCATTTAAACGACCGGCTCTGAATTCTGCCTCCTCTTCCCAAGCGCCTCAAAACAGCCATCAGGTGCCACAAAGTCAAGAGGATGTCATTGTAAGTCGTTACCATTCCACGCTCCAGTCCCCTCGTTTCTTTATTTTTATTTTTCAACCACGGATTTCCCCTACCCTTGGCTTTCGCTGCTGCACGCGATCCTCTCCTTTACCCTCCGCTAACGTTCACCCTCCTATAAGCACTTTCAAAAAGAAGCAATATGGCGTCAGATGATGGAATATAAGCGAGAGCGCAATATGTTGGAATCGAGAGTCGAAGAATTAGACAAAAGATCAACATATCATGACGACCATTTGCGAGTAATAGACGCTTGGTGGGCTCAGGTAAGGCCGAGATCTAGATCCCGCCCCTCTTGAGTTTTAGGCTGAGATTTGACATATAGCTGTTGGATGAAGTTCGATCTCTTGCCGGCGAGCCCGATAGTAGTTGTCATAATGGAGGTAGGTTGACACTAAGGAAAATAGTGGAGAATTTTCATAGGCACTAACAAATCGGTGTGCAGCTTCCCCGGAATTTCCCTCATCCCTTCTTTTCAACGATATAGCGAGTTTTACAGATCATCTGAAGGAAAAGCGTGATCACATAACATCTTCGCTCCAGGCGCTATTTTCAACGATCCGATCAAATTCACCAAATAAAAAAGTTGAAGAGGTCGAAGAGTTACGATCTCGACTGAGCGCCCTATTGGCTAGCGAGAAGGCCCGCAAGGTTGAGATTGCTCGCCTCCAGAAGGAAAAAGAGGATGCGAACTCGCGACTCACTGAAGCGACAATTAAATACATGACGGCTGAGAAGAAGGTGGACCGCCTCAAGAGCCAAACATTGGCGAAAATAGAGCGACAGGCTATGTTCCAATCCAATGCTGGGGCCGAAAATAACAAGGATGGGGGAAATTGTGACGCACAATCTGCAAAAGATCAGGAGATCAATGCGAAAGTTGCTGAAGGAAATGTCGCCGATGCTGAGCAGGCCCGCAAAGAAGCTCAAGCAATTGCTAGCAAGCAAAAAGAAGAGCTTCAGCAATTGCAGGCCGATAACACTCGACTCTCGGAACAAGTAACGACCTTTACAATCAAGGTATTTTCTTTTTTTCACGCTTGAAATCTGCCCTGCGCGGGCGTTGGCTGATTGGATTTTAGTTCGGAAGACTGTCGGAGGAAGATATATCCAAATGTGACGCTTATAAAAACCTTAAGGTCAAACTCGAAGATTTAGCTACTCGGTTCAACCACATCGAAGCTCTCAATAGAGAGCTGTCGGAGAGGACTGAGCACTTTGAAGCTGAACGCACCAAATATAAAGAGATGATTCTCGCCGAACAGCACACCGTAATAAGTGATATGCAACTCCAACTAACCAGGACAGAACAGGATCTTGCTCGTGTGCGAGCTGCCAGGGATGAGCTCATCCAAGACCAGACTCAGCGCAAAACAAGAGAAGATCAGAAGCTCGGATCCATTAGGGAGGTTGGTGAACTGGCTGAAACAAGGGCCTCCAGGATTGCCTCGTTGGAGATGGAGGCTGAGCGGCTGAGACTTGAGCTTGACAAGGAAACCCTCTCAACCTGTCAATCTTTTACAGAATGGGGTCTGGAGGAGCTTAGGCGGAAATATGAGCAGCTCGACAAGGCTTATAAAGTTCTGACTCAGGAATTACCCGCGTTAGAGCAAGCCTTCAAGAAGGCTCACGATCAAGCATCTAGAAAGGTCGCAGGGATCCAAGAGAGTGAGGATAAGATGCGACGCTTGCAGGCTGAAGTATGCTTCCTCCTTTGTTTAACACACCCAATGCTTACTGTCCACAGAAAGGAAAAGCGGATCAAAAGTACTTCTCAGCAATGAAGAACAAAGAGACGTTGAGTGCTGAGAATCGAGCTCTGAAGAACTTGAATGCCAGGAGTACAGACATTATCACTCAACTCAAGGATGCTGAAAAGAAAGTTCGCGATCTAGTGGTGGGTCTCAATCATAAGACTATCTACTAAAAGTACATGCTAACAAAAACCTAGGTTAATTTGGAGAAACAAATTGCCGAGATGAAAACTGTTCAACAGACCTTGATTACCAGGAATCGTGAGCATCAGTCTCGTGTGGCAGAGCAAAACAATACGATCGATTCCTTGAAGTCTCAAGTAGCCGAACTTAGCACGTATCTAAAAGCTCGTGATGCAGCAGTGTCCAGAGAGTCTGCTGGAAGAAGAGAAGCGGAGATTGAAGTCGAAAAGCTTCAGGTGAAGCTAGAAGACGCCCAGAGATGCCTTGAAAATAACAGGCCAAAGGGTAGTGAAAATTCACAACTTGAAGCCTTAAGAGTATGTTCCCAGAGCGCGTGACCAGAGTAGTAAAAGAGATTATTGACATATGTTTGTGACTTAGCAAATCGCCCTCTGCACCGTCTGTAGAAATCGTTTCAAGAACACTGCCATCAAACCATGCGGCCACGTCTTCTGTAGACAATGTGCAGACGAGAGAATATCCTCGAGATCAAGAAAGTGTCCCAACTGCGGGCGAGCATTTGCAGTGACCGATCTGATCTCCGTCCACCTGTAACACTATTCTTACCCTTCATGGCAATAAAGATCATATTTGATACCACTCATCAATTTTAATACCTTCTTCTCCGGGCCTCTTCCCCTTTTAACATTTCTTTGTTTCGGTTCGTTTCAATAAAAAAAATTAGTTGGGAGGTCATGGGATCTATTCTGATAGAATCTAGGGAATTTTGTTGCTTCTTCTTACTCCTTTCTTTTTTTACTTGGGATCTTTTCTTCTCACATTCAATTGATATGGCTGGAAGGGGGGGGAAGGCGAATCCTTAAAAAGACAAATTTTCCTTCAATGGATCCTCTCCTTTTTCTATCGACATCACCCTTCGACTTTCTGCCCTTTTCCCTTTTTTCCATTCACTCCCTCTCCTTATCGCCGTTTTTTTCAAGTGAACAATAAGAAAAAAAACGCCATGGATATTTGTATATAATTATTACCCCTTTCATCTTCCTGCCTCGTTATATCTCCCTCTTCATATTTTCATTCCGCCCCCTCCCCTGTTTTAACACGGAGTTTTTCTTTCGCTTCCCACTCGTTTTGTATTCCTTTCGCTTCGTTTCTCAATCTTCTGACCGTCGATGGTGCCCCGAATATCACATCCAATATTCAGACATGCTACACTTTATCCAATCCTTTCTTTCTCCTTTCCCTCCCCTCCAACGGGAGGATAGAATTCAATTGAGAATATTAAATTTATGATAAACTACTGTCACTTTACACAGCCCCCCCCAGAACAAAAGTAATTCCGAAGAGGATTAGATAGAGAGTCCGCACCCGAAGTACAAACGGACGGATAAATAAAAGAAAAAGATGGTGAATCCCGCCCGTTTTTCCCTCCCTCCCTCCCTCCCGCTCTCCGGTCTTAGTTTTTTGTTTTTTTTCCGTCGCTTTCCTGGCACAGCACCGGTATTTGCACCCGTTTGCTGTCCGTGCAGCGATTGCTAACCCCTGTCTCGTGGGGGGCTGAGGCTCTGTGATAAGCCTTTTTGGCAGGGTTTGGGTTCGGCAGGGATCGCCGAGTGGTCGTACGCATAACACAGATTAGAGATAGAGGATTTCTGTTGTGCGAGATGTGGCGTGGCGTTGGTCAATGCCCGCCTTAACTTACCGGCACCGTAGGGGGAGTGAGGGAGGGGTCCTGGGTGGGTTACCTTGCATAGTCCCTTGCCAACCGTGATATTATTATTATATAATACTCTGATATAGGTCTCCTAGGGGAGGCGGTCTTTTGCCAGTCGTGGCAAGGTTGAAACTTGGCCACCTTGTCCTTGCTATGATACTGGTATGTGGGGGAGGGGGGGGTTTCTCCGACCTGGGCTTCGGCTTTGCTAGCGGCAGGCGTTTCCCCAGATGAGGACGCCCCCGGGATCAGGTCGCCAAGTATCTCAAGTTGGAAGGACGGTAAAGCGGGGGGGTTTCTATCGAGGAAGACAGAAAGGGGGGAGGGGAGAAGAGAGTCTGAAAGTCCCTCGCCCGTTTTTGATATTTTTGTGATCTTCAATAACATTCGACTATTTCTCAGACAAAGGTGGATATTGATCTCCGAAGGATGATTTCCTACTACTCTCGATCCCGCTGAGTATCCCTATTTTCCTCGACACGGATTACTGACTTTAACTCTAGATACAACGCCTGGAGTTGGCAAATACCCCCACCCCCACGCGCCCGCTGGCGCGTCCGACAATATCGTATTCGTTTTTTGTTCATTTATAAGAGCAACCAGACTGGGCTACATAAATCCTGGGATATATTTCACTAATTGAAATCTAGCCTTCGGTCGACTAATTAATACCCTCAAAATGCACAGACCCCCGTTACCGCAACTAACAAAATATGTTTTCCATAACAAGAAACCCTTCTACTTCTTGCTCGGCAACCCATCAGTCCCAATCAGTGTATCATCGGTCTTGATAGGCCCCTCCCCAACCCTAGTCAAGATAACCCTACTAACACCATCCTTCAATGCCTCGAAGGGCCTATTATCGTATCCCTCCGGCGCAACCTTTGCGTACTTTCCGGCCCAGTCCGCAACCTCTGGCGCCAATAACGCCCCTAAGAAGCCCAGAACCTTCTCTTCGTCTTTCTCCTGATAATAAATAACCGCATTTGGGCCTGCGTCGAAAGTGTATGCTCCAACAGCCCTCCCTTCGAGCGCATTCAACGCCTCAACAGCACGAATCGCAGCCCTAGAGACGTCATTCATGTAGAATATCGGAGGTGTGGTGTCCAGACAGACCGCATGGAACTGATTCGAATCAGCCATGGTGTGAACAGCAAATTGTTCAAAGTCCCTATTCTTAATAGCAGCCTTCATGGCCTCCATCCTCTTGGGAACAACATTGCGAAAACGATGGGTGAAGAGTGCAGAGGTGTTCACAGTAGCTTGCATACCAGCCGTAGAAGAAACACCCTTCTTCGCAGCGGACACGACGAGAATAACGGCTTTCATCTCCGGCCAGTGAGATGCCGGTGCGACCTCCACCGCGTACGAATCGCTCCCATCCACCGCCTGTCCCATCTCCCATGCAACATATCCACCGAACAACGATCTGCATGCCGACCCGGACCCTTGCCTCGCGACCTTGGACAACTCCGTCGGTGACTCAGGAAGCTCATACAAATCCGCAATGGCCCGAACCAAGGCCGCGAAGCCAGCAGCGGAGGACGCAAGTCCTGCTGCCGTAGGGAAGTTGTTCTCGGAGACGACGTGAACACAGTACTCGCTCAGCTTAGGCAGGGACGGGTTGGAGTCCTCGAGCTTCTTTCTCAAAGCTTTGAGTTCGCGGAAGCAGGCGGTTTGCCGGGCTCCTGAGACGTCCTGGGCTTCGCCATTTAACCAGAGAGAGTTCTCGGGGAAGGTGCTACTACAAGCCGCTGTTGTGTGAGTTCTCAGGTCGGCTTGCGAGAGGGTTACGGAGAGGGAGGAGTTGGTGGGGAGATTGAGTTTTACGTCGCGTTTTCCCCAGTACCTAATTGAGGATTAGTTAGATAGGGGGTCGTTCAATTCTAGGGTTCTAGGGGGGAGGGATGGGGGAGCGGAATTTTTGGCGGGGGTCGGATGGAACTAAGTTTGAGGATGGAGGGGCAAAACACACTTGACGACAGCAATGTTAACGGGGGCGGTAGTGCTCGCAGAGTATATTTTCTTATCGGCCATGGTTGATTCTCGTAACTGTTTGATGAAAGAGAAGGAAAAAAGAATGACGACTCAGGGGGGAATTGACGGCCTTTTCAACCGGGAAGTGAAATAACACCCACGGGGCTACCGGTAGCTCGCCAGCAACGCCATGCCAAGCGGGTAAGTCTCAAACCCTCAGACCCTTCCTCATCGAGCCCTGTTATCGGGAGAAACCTCACCTCCCACCCGAGAGGAAACGTTTTCGTTTCAGTCCCTCACTCTTCATATATACAAACCCCATTAAAAATGCCTAGCCCGGAAAATTCCAAACCCGCTGCCGCCGCTACCGGGGAAGACACATGTCCGGTACCTCACTCCGCTCGCTCAACGTGGCTGTCCTCGGTGAAACCTTCAACCTCCTGCGACTCGTCGAATATGGATCAGACTCTCCCAGCTGGACGTCTCAAGCCCTCTAATTTAAAGCTCTGTGTTGACCGGGAGGTCTCGACAATCCCGCGGGCGAACATGGAGGGATCGAATTCGGAGCATGATTCACGGTATCAAGACTCTAGGAGTAATTGGATATACCCCTCGGAAGAGATGTTCTTCAACGCAATGAAGCGTAAAGACTGGGATCCGAGGGCCGAGGATATGCGCGCGATCGTTCCGATACATAACGCTGTTAACGAGAGGGCGTGGAAGGAGATTAAGCAATGGGAGGCTGGTAGGGGTTCTGAGAAGTTGGTCCCAGACTCTAGCTACTCGGCCCTGAGCATTCGCTGACGCTTTGTGAACTTGTAGGTGTGGTGGGCCAAAGCTTGCCTCTTTCTCCGGGGACTCACAAAAACTCACACCGAAAGCCCGGCTCATGGTCCTATTAGGGTAGCACCTCCTCTCCTCCTTTACTTTTCAGCAACTAACGCAGACTAGCTACCAAGCGCCTTTCGATCGCCATGACTGGACAATTGACCGCTGCGGGAAGAAGATCGGCTACGTCATTGATTTCTACAGCGGAAAGCCCGACCCGAAACGGCCAGAAGCGCTCAGCTTTTACCTAGACGTTCGCCCAAAGTTGTCACCGGAGGGCGCATGGATGAGGATGCAGCGGTGGGCAGGATCGTTCTTTTGAGGGAGACTCCTAGGGCGGGGAGACTGAACGCAATACCGTAATAAGCACTTGGAAATTATTGAAGAAAACAACACACTACATACAATAAAACAATCACAGCGCAATTGGTTTTTTTGACAAAAAAAAATATTCCTAAGGAGTGCTCTAGGATATGGGGTTAATGGTGTCAATAGTGGTAATTTTTTAATTCTGTGCTGAGAATATTATGTGATAAACTAGAAGCAACAACCATCAGAAATATTTGATGTGGTTCCCTTTCAAGAAAGCAGGCAGCTTGGCATCGCCGAACACACAGAGGGTTCTGGGGTAGGTTGCGCTCAGTCTCCCTCCCTAGGAGTCCAAGAGGTTTATTATCCAACCTATCCCCATTGAGTGGCCACTCCCAACGCTCGTACGCCTCTTGTTGTAAATGGCAGTTTAATGGCCGCACTTGATGCGGGATGTGCCCGCACTCTGTGGCCGCTGAGGCATACGCACGCGCTAGTCAAAGGACCTGCAAGCTCAGAAAATGTTTTCACCCCTCTTGTTTTCCTCTCCCTCCCACCCTTCCCCGCTTCACACCTTCCTTCCCGTAAACAACTTTCCTCAAGCCTTTCTTTTCATCAAGTTATCATCAATCAATCATGATCTTCATCTCCACTTAGGCGGTTTCAGTCGACTGCATAAAACCCTCACCGTAAATCATTACCTCCGCAGCCCGGATTTTCATCATTGCGGAGGTGGCAACGACGGAGGGCAATGTTCCAGCGGAGAACGACCCACCCTTCACACTTTCCCAAAGGCTAAGGGTCTGTTTGGCAAAAATGGGACCCTTCCACCGGGCGACCGTTTCTGCCGTGAAAATCGCATTCTCTCCATTTTGAAACGGAAGGAAAAAGGGCGATTTGTGTGGGGGAATGGAACGGAACCGTTGTATCCAAACAGGCCCCTAAATTTGGTAGAAAAGGTATGATTGGCAACTTTATAAGATCTATAATGAATATTAGCAGCTAATTCTTGAATTGATTTAGCGAGTGGAATCGAACCAGCGGGAAACGAGCTGCCTTTCTGGGTGGGCAGGAGCCCCTATTATTTGCTACTGTAAGTTTAACTAGATCTATTCACTTGCTGCTATATTGACTTATCGACTACCATAAGGACTCGAATAAACGATCCTTGTGCTAGGACGTTGGAGTTGCCTCTCTTAGTATGGTCCGGTGTTTTTTCTTTTTTTTCTGTCTCCCGGGGCAGATTTTTGGTGTTTTTCGCCCCTTTTCCAGAGGAGGAAATTTCGGACTGCCTAGCACAAGGATCGTTTATTCGAATGCTTACGGTATTATAGTATAATACGGCGCCAAATGGTGGTTTGATAGTACCGTCGAGAATGGGATTAGGGCCTAGATGCCAGACGGTGATGGGGCCTTCGAGAAGAGAATGGGGGAGATGGAGACCGGAATTTATCGGTACATGGAGGCGCTGTTAGCTCGTTAGTGCTTAAGTTAGTCTGCGACTGGGAAGCGAGCGACTGGCTCAATAGACACTTTCGGCAGATCCCTGTTCTTCAGTTCGAATTCGAGTTCGAAAAATGATAGACACGTCTAGCGACGTTTCCAAAATTGTCAAGTAATGATATTCCATAAATATATTAGTTCAGTACCAAGATAGATGTGATCCTCAAGAAAGAATAGCATAGCATACCCGATCTGGTGTCAAACTTCTAAGCTAACTCAATGTATGGCCAGTATCATCTGGGCACTGGTCCGAGTATCCTCGAAGTTGTGCCTATCATTTTTCGAACTCGGATTCGGACTCAAAACAGGGATCTGCTGAAAGTGTCTAATGCTAAATTGAAAGACCAGCAACAACTGCGTTGATATACTACCTCAGGCATTGGGGCTACTCTGTGCGGGGGGTTACTCTTATTGTGTACGAGAGAGGTTGCCTTTTATTATAATAATATTATTATAAAGGTATTCTTTTATCTTTTCTCTCGCACCTAGTATGCCAGCCCCTCTGACTTTCACCAAAGGGCATCTTTCTCATAATTTACATGCTTAACGCTATTTCCTGAGGTGGGATGCTATTCTTATTCCTTTGTAATGCGGAACCGGTAATGTGCGTACCATATCACAACCTGGGGGTGTAGTACTAATATTTCACAATCGACCACAATTACTCTATATACTAATACAGAATTTGAGAATTACAGCAAGCAAAACTGCACCCCAAGCCTGCGTGCAAGGCTCGGGTTGGTCTATCCCTTCCTCTTTGATTTCTTCTGCTTCTCCACATGTGCCCTGAGTACCCGTTGCTTTTCCACCAAACTCCTCTTCTGCTTCCCCTTCGCTTTGCTCTTCATCATCATAAAGTTCTTTTTCCGGGCCTTTTCCTTATTCGTAGTGCTATGAGTCTTGTCCCGTTTCCCCTTCTTGGAGCCGTACTTCTCCCGTCCCTCGCGGCCTTCCATGACCGCCGCGAGCCGGGCCTCTTTATCGGATTTCCCTCGCTTTTGCGGGCCCTTGATAGCGTCCGCATTGACAGCGTCTTCGTTTGTGATTCTAGGAAGTGCGTTAGCATCTGGTCAACAATTCCAAAACCAGCGCGGCTTAAATTCGGAACGTGAAAGGCATTACTTTTTACCCATGAGCCTTTCTAACCCTGCTTCAGTCCTTAACTCTGCTAGCTTTGCAAAGTCTGCCGGTGTGAGGATTTTGGTGGTCGCTAGCGTTGATAATTTTTTCTCTTCTGCTTCTACTTCCTCCAGTGAGTCCTTTTCATCTTCGACTTTTGTTTTTTTCTTCGGCTTAGCGTCTTCATCTTCGTCTTCCAAATCACTAATTTCGATTTCATCATCGCTCGCGACGTTGATCCACCCTATCCCATCTTCCTCGCTACCATCTTCTTCAATTTCCCACCCCGCCCAGTTTTCGTCATCTTCTGAATCACTGTTCTCTAAATCATCTTCCTGTCCGTCTTCATGTTTCCCCTCTTTGTCAGCTCCTTTGGCTTCGATCTCCCCCTTCGCTACCTTTTTGAGTTGTTTCTGCTCAGCCTTCCATTGCTCAAGGAGTTCCAAGCCCTCAATTACTCCCTCTTTTTCTATTCCAAAGCGGAGAGCCTCCCTGTTCTTCATATCCATGGCTGCTGCCTTCCCTCTATCTTTTTTCTTTAACATTTCAGGTGCGACTTCTCTGTATAATCCAATTAGACCCCGCGCTGCCATCATGACACCCTTGTCCTTAGATCCCTTGTACTCTGCAAGATCCTGGAGAAGTGTGGCATTCATGGCCAGCGGAGCTCGTGCACAGACCTCACGAATGCCATTGAGACTAACAGATCATTAGAGTCAGCGTATATTGTGGCCGAGCGAGGTGAATAATCTTACCCTGCCGTGGCAACCTCAGCTGCAACACCCTCCGAGACGAACTCGTCTGCGATCTTCTTGACTATGGGCTCTAATACATCTGGCGGAACAAGGTCGTGAGAACCTTGGGCACAACAGACAAGGAATTGTGTAACTTCTCGCTGGCGGGGAGTAAGAAACTTCAGCAGATAAGAGTATAATCCCAACACACTGAGCTTATGTAAACCAACCAGACGGGACACCAGTTGGAGGACAAGGAGCTTTTGCTCCATCGTGAGCTTAGTATTACGGGAGAGGTGTTTTGAGAACAGAGCCTCTGCAAAACCCTGGGGGTCGTGGAGTAAATGCAGAGCAGAAAAGTTCAGCGGATGCGGCTTATTCTTATTCTTTTCTTTCTAGCAGATCCAAGGAACATTAGCAAAATGATTCGTGCGAACGAGGAGACAGATCAAACCATGCCTTCTTCAATAAAATATACGCCTTCTCCAACTGCCTTCGCTTCTTATTGGTCTTCTTATTGATCCCAGCCTGATGCTTCGCACGTCCAATATCCACCGCTCCATCATCACTATCGTCCTGCTCCTCCATCTCCTGATCAACCCCCAGAAAGAAACGTATCCCACCACCCATAACCTTTGGGTTGGTGCAGAGACTCGCTTCCTTCATAATCTCCACAGTCCTCGCATCATCCCACACTCTCCTCTTCCACAATTCCCTCGTCAACTTTACCGCCCACAGACCCGCCGTAGATCCAGCATCGTCCTTACCCGCCTCCACAAGCCCGAACAACACCGTCTGCACCGTCTTATTCAATTTATGATTCTTGATCTTCGCATTCGAACTGCGCAAATCACTAGTAACAGTAGAGTAGATTTGGGTGCGGAGTGCTTTGCTCGTCGTAGTTGTTAAAATCGGGAAAAGCGTTTGCAAAAGCGTAGTCGAAGGGATAACGTCTTTATTCCTAAGCAACACCAGACTCTGGACGAGTTTCTCTCGAAGCTCGTGGTGGAGGACGTTATGGTGCTTTAGCAGTAGTCCGGCCAAGTCGCTGGGGAAGTTCCCTGTAAGGTCTGGGTAGCAATTGGTAACTTGCGACATAAACCCTACTAGATCTGCAAAGGCCTCGCCGGAATTTCCCTCTGGCTGTGACATGAAGATGTCGCGCTGCGACTCGTAGTGTCGGTATTGTAGGACGAATTCTTCGCGGTAGGAGGGCGGGTCGCGGCGGATGAGGTTTTGGAGCATGGGACTGTTGGAGAATTATTAGTAATTGTCGCTGCATCTAATAAGAGAACCTTGGGAAATGGGAGGGCACAGATTTGTGAGCTTCACGAGCCCGGCTCTCTTTCGTTTAGCCATTGTGGCAGAAGTGTGGTGATGAAATCCGGTGCAAAATGGGATGTATGGTGGGATGAAGAATTTAATCTAGAAATCGAATGGTAATTTCTCGGGCTTGGCGGCTGGAGGGCAGTTCCTGGAAAGTAGGGTAACGATGCACCAACTACACTGGAGGAAATAGTGCATAGGTTTTTCCTCTGTGCAACCATCAACACAAAAATCTTCACATCCGAAATAGAGCACAGAAAGCATCGATCACCGCCACCACCATGCCTCTATGAACCCCATGCACAGAGTCCCCGCATGCTCAAGCCTCTCTTAGAACTTGCCGTTTCTGTAAAGAAGACAGTCTCTCTTGTCAAAGCTCAAATAGTATACACCCTGTTCTCCCTCGTTAGAATAAATGCACTAGTCCTTGCCTTTGCAGTACTTTTTTACCAAAAGTGCTAATGTTACTATCATTCAACCGTGGATTCCTATTTTCAGTTGATGTAAGGGCAGACAATGGCGCAGGCACTGGATCTGCCAGTACTATACAAATGGGAGCCGGGCTGTAATTGTGGAGGTCCACTACTTCCCTATCAGCTGATGGCGGCGGCAGGTAACTTGGGCGGCTGTCTGCAGCGGACTTGCTTTGCTCTACTAGACTCACACCTATCACCACCATTCTGCTTTATCCACCTAGAAGGCTAAGTATATAGGGTAGAGCAAGACATCTACAACCTTCTCGGTATTCTTTCTTTGACACGTACTGGTATCTTGTGTTGCTGGCATTGTGCTGGATTCTGGCCTTCACTGGTGTTGGGGTGATATGTTTTTTTCTTTGGCGATCGTTGCGTTACACGAAAACGCATGCCGCCTTGTCCCTCACGATAATATTAAGACAGCCAAAATTTCAGACTATCTAAGAACCCATGGCAACCGAATAATCTCGAGAGAATCCCCTTGCATGGGTAGCAGTCCTATAGTATCACTACCAGGGGGCTTTTTAATCACATGCGCAGAATTTTTGACCCTCATTCCAGAGTGCGAGTGATACATCATGACCGAACCACAGCACTCCCAGCCGTTCTCTGAGGCAGAGAGCACCTTGACTTGCTAATGTGCTACAAGATAACCAAAAATAACACCCATGATTTCAGAACGCGTTAGATTACTCCTCTATAGGTACCACAGCCCACAATTTCTTTACAGGCATATGTGAACTCGGACGAAATCGCCAGCCTGCTACTTGTCTAGTTTCGTGCGAGTGTTGAGGTTCTAGATTCACCGGGTTGATCGTTGCTTAGAGAAAATATATCGAGGTTTATGCACCAGCCATGGTTTCAAAGTAAATCATTGCTGAGCCGAGCTCAGCATATTGGTAGGCATAAAGGCACCGAATGGATATATACCGAGTTAAGGCTATGGTATACTTTAGCAGAGCATTTTCTTCCCTATATAATCCGGCTTTCTGATGTCTTCCAAGCCTGTTTTTTCCCGAGTGCTTTCCACTCTATGATACTTGATCTTTTTCCCGATTTTTTCATCCCTACCCCACCACATTTCCGACATTTTTTTCAGGAATCTTATGTGGGACTCCTACCCCAAACTCTCGTCCATAGCCACCGGGGCTTCCTCCTCCTATCTAACAGGAAGATCTCCAATGATATCATTTTTACTAGGGCCCACAGACACACTGATAACTCGTTCAACAAGTCGCCTTTCGATGTCAGTCCGAATATGATGCCTTCCAATGATGGATATCCGTGTGCGCGGGGATTTCTTAAGAATTTGTTTCAGCCTGTAAAGAAGCTTGACCCGACACACAGCTGCGCACTTGTCCACAACATTAATGCATACAAATTTACGGAGTGAGGACGTGTGGGTCTGTGGAATCTTCACATGATATCCACGGGGGAGGTCGTCGCCCGCTTTTTGCCCCCAAGAGGCCTGTGAGATTTCCTCTGGAATCGTTTCCAGTCTGCCAACAAGCTATCTCTACAAGAAACACAGGATACCTGTCACAGTGTGCTCCCTCCGGGCTGCAAAGTCAAAGCCAAAACATGTAACTGCTGTATTTTGTCCTGCTGCCTCATCGCAGAACCTATCCACTACTAGTGAACTGGCATGGCAGTTTGCCAGCACTGGTCCTCTTCCTTCTTTCCCCCTGGAATAATTCTTACCTAATGAATGTCTTTCCAGCTCCCGGAGCTCCATAGCAAAACGGGACTTATCACCTTCACACCAGCCATGCCAGCTTCTGAATGGCTCAGTTCGCATGAGCGATTCCACATCCTCGACATTGTGCTCTCGGAGGTCCCGATACTGTAGCTTGGGCTCTGGAGGTGATTACCACGTTAGGAGTGGAGACCTGTCATCAACAATAGTACAGTTGTTCCGCACATTATTGAAAGAGTTCGCATCATTGAAGCGGTTGGTATTACCATGGATGGTTCGGGGCATCTTCTGTGCCGGGCTTGGGGACTCCGCGGGGGACCCGAATCGGGGCGCTGGTTATAATAAAAACAATGACCAGCCCAAGTAAAACCCTTTCTTTTTTTCGGCCCTCCAGCTGCTTTTACTATGTTTTTTTCCTCCCTCCGGGCGACCCCTCACCTATGGGTGCTCCCCCACCGCCCCCTATAATAATGTCTTAGCAACATGCTGTCAAGTACTTTCTCAATGGATCTTGCCATGGCCGTCAAAGTACGAACGCGCTCTAAAATGCGGGCACCCGCAACTCCTCTCCCATGGTAGCCGCTGAACTGTAAGTTATTGTGTTAGAAAGTGAGAATTCGAAATTACGGATAACTTGAGCTTAATGCGGCACCTAAGCCTGCTCCGATCAATCCAATCTATCACTACAGGCCGGATAGCCCACTCTCGACAAGAGTAAACCTGCCGGTCATGTTTGCGAAGCCCGCAGCAGCTCGGGTGGCGAGGTGTACCGGTGCTTCCGGGTTTTGGATGCCAGCATGGGTGCAACTTGCTGGTTCATCCCTGGATCCCGACTCTTTCCCCGACCCCATTCCGTCCAGGTCGCCCTCTCCCGTCGCGGGTGGAGAGGCACCCACTGACCGGGTGGTGTGTTGGGCAAGCTCCGGCGCTGGAGCCCTGGCCTGCCACTGGGGGTGTTCGGTCGAGTTGAGGAGATGGTTTTCAAGCCGGAAGAGCCGCTTCTCCCGCCGGTCAACCTCGTGCTCTTGACGTGTGAGTTTGTCTCTGGCGTACTAGAAAGCTCCCACCCCCAGCCCCCCTCCCCGCTGGAGGATGGTGTTGCTATGCTTGGAGAAAAAACTACAACAATACAAATCCTAAGTTAGCAAGCAGAGCACTATAACGTAAAGATTTTACGAATCGATTGGACAAACATATGGTTTTTCGAAACGCATTCATTGCGTTCTTAATTTAAGTCGATACGAGCTAGGTATAGGTAATAATACGGTAAGGGTACGAATACGGACAAGATTGAGTACCGGTGCTTTAATCACGGTTGGCACCTGTGTTCTCCTTTTCTCCTTCTCACTGCGCCACAATTGCCTAGCCTATTTCTATTAGCTGTGTCAATTTTTTATCCCTTATTTTTGTTACGTGTTCAGACACGCAACCCGGGGGTACGAGTCTGGCTGACAATGCACACCTTTGAGGACTAGAATTTGTGATCGACCGACGATACATCGGACGGTGGATGGGGGGCGGAAGGCGCGCACGCGGACATCCGCCTGGGTTCGGACAATAAATCTACCGGCAGTCATGTAAAGGAGAAACACAATGTGAATAGGATATTAAAGTCGGATGGATGCGTTTGTTGAAAATAATTGCTGCGGAGGTAATGATCGATGGTGGAGGTTTTCAAGCATTGGAGTGGAACAGCCTAAGTGAAGACATAAGGTTTGAATTTAGTGGAGATGAAGATCATGGTTGATTGTTATGGGCTGATCAGAAGGAAATAATTGAGGAAAGTTGAAAACCGGAGGAAGAACTTAAGGTGAAGAAAAGACGGGGGGAAGAAAAGAAGAAAGAAGAGAGGAGAATACTCGAGTAGTGTGCATATACTGTATACTCGAGCACCGCGCGGCCCCTAGAGTTGAACAGATTTTTTTCGGGGGAGTATCAGACCAAAAATTACCTCTCCTCCGCTACCGGGAGCGGTATTCAATTGCATATTTCGCGCTCTGCACACGTAAGGCAGCCTCGACCAGCCAGGTCAGGGCTAGAGGCATCATATCACAGGTATACACTACGGCCAACTTCGTCGACAACTTGCATGAGATGGCCAATAGCTCTCCGTCCTGAATAGGCTACCAGACATCACACCGATACTATGAACAAAGGACACTCCCCCCCAACACCTTATCACAGAAGTCCCCAACAGTACTGCACTAGAGCACCCCTTGCACGGTAATAACACGGTATGGATTTTACAAATTTTGAGGGGCTTGGTTTAATGCCCCACAGGTGTCTGTTGGATTGAAGAACAGACCTCGCCTTTGTTCAGCTCCTAGAAATTACTCAACAGAGAATATTCAATAAACCGGCTACAATTACCCACGCAGTAGGGAGTGGGGAGTGTCTCGATATCTCATCGAGCATAGAGCCAACCGCTTTCGGACAAAGGAGTATAACAATGTTCCGAACTCCTGGCACAGTACACTACCGTGCTCGTACCGAAGTATAAGTATAAGTACCTGACTGGCTTTGATGTGTGGCCCTTTCAAAATCCCGTTCTGCGCATAGCAAGAACCACCTCTTCTATTGCCGCTACCATTATTCCTATAAACTCGAGGGCACCTTCTATTCGCAAACAGTGATAACTATCTATACGCTCCTCGTTTGAATACATATCTACTCTCCGTCCTCGCAGTGGGATCCTCCCTGCCGGTACGAGGATAGCTAGCGCTTGCGGATTTGAAGAAAGTAACACCCCTACACCTGTCCCCTCGATGGTCAGTCGCGGGTACAACCTTTTGTGGGGAGTAGATTTGGAGCTTTCTAGCGCATCACGTCTGATGCAATCATGGATGAAGGGATCTATTCACCTGCTGTGCTAATGTTATGATACATGAATCTTGTCCACTAACTTTGCTTCGCTTATTGAAGCTGTGGATTGCACGATTATCTAAGTGATATTGTAAAATCTTCTTACATCCGTGAAGCTAAAACGTATCCACGCAGCTTATCGTACACTACTAATAGTCTAACACCAAAGTACCACGCACAAAAATTTACCTTGTACTCCCTTCTATCCTCTCCAACAACTCCTCTAGTCCCAATGGCTCCCATAGCCCCTTATTCTTTTTGTCCTGGGCCCATACCACGTCTCCTTGAAAGTATACTACCGAGCCTCCACTCCCGCTAGCGCTTGCTGTAATTCTGAACAAAGGTGCACCGCTCACTTCATGGGCTTTACGTAGCGGGATAAGCAGAAGATTGTGATCGGCGCACCAATCCTCCACCACGTCTCTGAAGGTTGCTCCGACCGATATGGGGATGCTGCTCGCTTTGGTGGGTGTAGGCTTCGGTGCGACGGTCTCCGGTTTAATCGGACGCAGGGGTTCCATGGGAGGGGGCGCAAGTTTAGTGGGGGCATCTTGACCCAAGTCTAAAGCGTCGTTCATCATGTCGAGACCCTTCTTGAAGTTACTTTTAATCGCGGGAGTGCCTCTTAGCTCTTTCGGGAAGACATCTTGCCAGAACATATACCACTCCTGAACTTCAGTGAAGATGGGCTCAGCGGTCAGCCATTGATATAAGATATTCAACCATTTAGGAAAGAATTCGGCTTCGACGAGTTGGATGAAAGTGGATATTTTGAAGAAGGGAATCCATTTGAAAACGTCCTCTAAGGGCTTGAGGATCTGGTCTCCAGGGTTGACGTCGAAATCGTCTCTCAATCTTAAGGCAAGTCGGGGTAGTAGGTGGCGGACTAGTATATCCTCGAGCTGACCAGGACCGAAGACCTCCTTCCACGCTTCCAGCCCTTCGACCGTCCCCTTAGAGACATCCCAAGTATCCAGAATGACCCCGAACTTTCTTCTAACGTCACGGAGGAGATCATCCATATGAGGACCCAAATGCGGCAACCACTGAAAGACCCACAGATGCGGGGGCTGGCGAACCTTCTTTCCTCTACCCACGCGAGGATTCCAATCGGCAACTGCTGTACGAAGTTTGGGCAACACTAGTTGATCGAGGATGTTGGCATGAATAAAAGGTGGAAGAATAGAGGTCCAAATATCCAATAACTCTAATACTGGCGCAGGTTTGTGTGCATCCCAATCGTTGTTAATGGCCGATCGTACCTTCGGGAGCCAGAGGGAAACCATCATACTCTCATAATGAGTTGCAGACTTGCTTCGCTCCACAAAGCCATTTTTAGCATACTCTGCTTCGAGGTCTTCCTTGGATCGTATATGGAGTATACGACGAAGTCTGCGGAAATTCTCAAAAAAAAGGAACGGGTCTGCAAGAGGGGACCAGGTAGAAAGCTCCCGTTTGAAAAGTGGGTGCAGTGCCGAGATCGCAACTCCGGTCAAGTCGTAGTCTTCTATCTCACTCTGGTGCCTGAGCTGCAATACTTCTAGCTGCGTTACGATTGCTTCGATAGAAGCCTTGGGATCTGTGACATTCAAAGCGAGGCTTTGAAGACTTTTCACCATATCCGCAATGCCCTTTAGCTTGCGAATCTCCTCAGTTTCTTCATCCATCTCTGAATTTAGCCTTATTTCCTCTTTACTTATATAGGCCTTCCGGTCCTGCAGACTCGCCCACTCCCCTGCAAAGCTCTCGAGATCCTTTCTAGCCATCCAAGCAATCTTTAGGGACTCGTCTTCAACTGAAGGACTCCTAGACATAATTCCAGAGGCAGATGTCAACAATTTCCTCTCTTTCCCAGTGAAGTCGATTATATTCTTTAGAACTGAAGGCACGTCCAACCCTTTCGCATCAGCTGATATCTCCTCTGCGGTTCTGAACTTTGTTTTCTCCTTTCTAGCCCTAAGAGGGGTTCCGCTGGGTGTACTGCCCATTGAACCACTCCCTGCCTTTCTCTTTGCCTTCCTTTTCTTTTCCTCATCTTCACTATCAGAAATGATCTCTCCTCTCAACGCAGCAGTCCGTTTGGCCTCCTTTCTTGCCTGGTCGGTTTTTTCTCTGATTGCCCCCACGCCTGCACCTTGAGGTCGAACCTTAACTTCTATAGGGGTCAATATACCCTCCCCCTTCTTTCCAAGACCCTGACCCTCAACATACCCCATCTTTGCCATCATCCTCGCGGCAAAACTTTCAGGGTTGGCTTTCGGCTGTGAGTCGTCATTCGCACGGCCTTTCCCCTTCCCTCGCGAGGGAAGTTCAGGAGTAAAGAAGGAGGGTCGAGGGGCGATGTTCTCAGACTGCGATACTGGGAGTTCGGAATCCAACGAAGGCATTCCCATAGAGGCTGCAGCGAAAGATGAAACGAACCCTCGTCCAAGCGGCGTTGAGTACTGCTGCGCCACCGGTGATTCGCGTTGCGACAACGACTCAGTAGAACCCGTTCTTGACATTGCCGGAGCTTTGAATCCCAACCCTACATGCGCATCTAGTGACCGAGGGATAGACGTTCCAGAATTGCTTTGAGACCCTGCTCTCAAGCCTGTGGGAGTGAGCTTGCTTAAAGGCCCAGGGTAGAGCCTTTTATCTAACTCCTCCCCATCGTCTTTGTTACCCCAGCTACCAAGCCCAGCGAATCGAGCAGCAGCATTCGAGCCTGATCCTAGGCCACCAACCATCCTATCGTCTTCGTCATCTCCTCTAGTTTCTCCTTCTACCTTCCAGGTCATCCTAATACCTCCGGTGTATTCACCCTCCCCGTCCTCGCCGTCCTCATCATCCTCATTATCCTTCCCACTCGTAGTCTCGCCGGACTTAACGAACCCCATCCCTTTATTCCTCAGCCTTCCGCTACTCCATCCCTTACTGCCTCGCGTACCTTCACCTTCGCTGTCGCTCCCAAAAACTCCTAATGCAGCTCTCTCTTTTGTATCACCCCCAGTCCGTCGTCGCTTTCGTGGGTGCCCGGAAGAAAAGCGTTCGTGGTCATCGGTTAGATCAGGAAATTCGATTTCGTCTTCGCTCGAGTCGGAATCCGAGGAGTCCTCCCATTTCTCCGATTTCTTTCTCCCCATAACGAGAAGCTTTTTTGGTGGTTGCAAACTAAGACAGGGCGATGAGTCCGCAAGTTTATTTGTGGGTGCAGGCTTGGCGCAGGCAATTCGGTAAAGGCATGATATACCGTTAAATGCCCCAATCCGGAAACCCAAGCCATAACCTGATAATTTAGCACCACACAGATCCTCCTGGCTTTCTGCGAAAGAAAAAAAATACTTCCATCTCTCACCCAGAGCTCAAAAAAACCAGCCCTTCATCGACCCCGACTACTCGCTCATCTCCAATCAACAAAGCCTGCCAATTGGCCTCTTCTTAGTCAATTCGGCCCAGGCCAGCAGTCCTATTCAATAAACAACAAAAATACTTTCATTATAATGGCCTTCACTCCTCGTGGGAGGGGCGGGGCAAGAGGAGGAGCTACTCCTAGAGGCGGTTCTCGTGGGGGCGCTCGCGGTGGATCTCGTGGTGGGTTTGGTCAGTCCTCGGTTTTCTCTGCTCCCATATTCTTGTCGTAATTCTGCAATATTCTCCTCGCAATTTCCCTTTTCTTCCCTTGCGTTTCTTCCGACAGTTTGCTTGCTCACCGGGGACGAAAACATCCTCCACCTTTTTTCGAAGAGGAAAACCCTTCTCACAAGATCCAAACCAGACACCACGATGCCGTGCTAGGGGAAAAAATTGACTAACATAGTCAATTTCTTCAGGTGGTGGTGCTCGTGGTACGCCTCGCGGTGGTGGTCGTGGGGCTGCGCGCGGCGGCGGTCGTGGCCGTGGTACACCCAGAGGGGGAGGACGTGGAGGAGGACGAGGAGGCGCTGGTGGTGCTAGGGGCGGGGCTAGAGTTGTTATTGAGCCCCATCGTCATGCTGGTGTTTTTGTCGCCCGTTCGAAGGAAGACATGTTAGTCACAAAGAATCTTTCCCCCGGAGAGTCAGTCTACGGGGAGAAGCGTATTTCAGTCGATACACCTTCCACCGAAGCCGACGGTGCCCCCACCAAGACTGAATACAGAGTCTGGAACCCTTTCCGTTCGAAGTTGGCTGCAGGTATTTTGGGTGGTCTGGACGATATCTTCATTCAACCCGGTGCTAAAGTTCTTTACCTTGGTGCCGCCTCTGGTACTTCCGTTTCCCATGTTGCTGATATTGTTGGCCCCACTGGCAATGTCTATGCTGTCGAGTTCTCCCACCGCTCCGGGCGTGACTTGATCAATATGGCTAAGAAGCGCACCAACGTTATCCCTATCATCGAGGACGCCCGCCATCCACTGAAGTACCGCATGCTCGTGGGCATGGTCGACGTTGTCTTCGCGGATGTGGCACAACCTGATCAAGCTAGGATTGTTGGGCTTAATTGCCATCTTTTCTTAAAGGAGAAGGGAGGTGTCTTAGTTTCTGTCAAAGCAAACTGTATCGATTCGACAGCAGCCCCAGAGGCCGTGTTTGCCAGAGAGGTTCAGAAGATGAGAGAAGAGAGGATTAAGCCTTTGGAACAACTGACATTGGGCAAGCTACCCTCCTCCTACAGTTATTTTTGATGAATGGGAGCACTGACATGTTTCTAGAACCGTTTGAAAGAGACCATTGTATGGTTGTTGGTCGTTACTTGCGTTCTCAATCTTAACTATTTACAACGGGGTGGTATGGGACTCACATCTTTATCTAGTCTTAAGTATGGATGGAGCGATTAAATCGAAAAAACTGGGTCGGGGGGGATTTGTGGCGGAAACCCCACAACCGTTGTATTGTATATACCCTCTGGGGTTCAAATTCTCTTTCTTTGTCGCGTCCATTTCTTGATATTTCCCCCCCATTTTTTGCATAGTTCTTTCAAAAGAAGGATCCCTTGTCTTTTGTCCACTGTACGCGATCACCCAGCGTGAGAAATCAATGCAGTATCAGGACGCTCCAAATTAATAATGACAATGGATGCGCCCCAGCCGAGTCAAGATATGTTACTTTTGTTGCTAGTACTGCGCAAGTAGAACCCCTTCTGTCTAGGATCGAACTATACTGTACAGTATGCACTTGGCGTCTACAGAGCATGCAGACCACTCGGCGTCAAGGCTGGCATCATTCAAGGATCGTTTATGTGGCCAAGCAGCCTCAACCATGATAGGCTTATGGTACAGTATTATACAAGAGAAGATAAAACAAACGGGGGCCAGCGAACAGGAGAAGGACAAGGATCGTTTATTGAGCAACCCTATTTCATTGGCCCCCCCCCGTTTAGTCCATAACAAGTAAACATGTAAAACCCCACCGAAAAACAGGAATGACACGCCCATAGTATTTACATCTCTTAACCCGTAATATCTCTCCAGAGCCTTCTTTGACGCGGGTATGTCCCGCCTATTAAATCATCGGAGAAGGCTTCTAATTGCTCAGCTGTCGCTCTTGCGGCCCAACCAACGAGTTCGTTGAAGTCCCTTTCCTTCTCGGGAGTCCAATTTGCCCCATTGGATAGGGCGGTGGCTCGTTTATCTAAAACCTCAACAATATCTTCGTATCCTAAAAGCATTTTCTTTGAGTATTGAAACGATTATCAAAGATAAATGTACATACCTATCAACCCCGCGGCTTCTTCCCAGGGCAGCCCATAGAGCTTAGCAAACGTTCCGTGGTACCGTATTTTCTCGCGTTATACGGTTTTTTGCCAAGACCGGTTTTTGCCCAAGATTGGGCACCCTTGCAGACGATCACTCAGCCGCATTGTTGTAGACTCCTAAAACCCACACCTTGGTTACTGTGCTGGCTGGGGGAATTTGAGGGCCCATTTCAGACTCCAGGCACCGGCTTGGCAAAAAACCGTAAAACACGAGAAAATACGGTATGCCATTTGGCCGCTTTCGAAGAGGCATACATCCGTAACTACATCGCCGTCGTGTGCCATTTTGTTTCCCCTTTCGATAGTAAGCCGTACTCCAATTCGCCCTAATTTCTCTTTTCGCCGATAATAGGCGAAGAATCTCTCACGAATACCAACGGCTATTTTTCTCAACGGCAGGAGCGAAGCTACCTCCTCCTTCATTTTACTGGTTTCCTCGCGTAATTGTTCAATGGATTGAAGGAGTGTATTGCCTTCGTTACCGGTTTGTGATACTTGCTTTCGCGATACCGATGGGATTGCCTCCTCTAGAGACTTGACCACCATCCCCAACTCTCGGGATGGGTTGGTGCCACTCGCCACGTTGCAATAGAGCAGAGCACACCATAACAGAAAAGCGAGTAAACAAGATATAAATTGTCCGCACACCGGGGTGAGCGACGGGAGGAGGGGGGAAGGAAGCAGGGGTTTGACTCTGATTTTCCTGCTCACGTTCAGTTATATGTGGCAACAGAAAAGTTTAATTGTGTGAGTGCCACCCTAGAGGGGGCACAGTGCGGTTTACCTTTGGGGGGACGATGAAGAATAATGCGGATCCCACGATGGACGGGGCGGAAGGGACGAAAAAGAGGATGTCTTGATGAAAAACGATGTGAATCCCACGATAGACGGAGTAGAAGGGATGAAAAAGAGGATATCTCAATGAAGAATGATGTGGATCCCACGATACAGAGAATAAAAGAGACGAAAAAGAGGATTTCTCGATGAAGAATGATGCGGATCCCACGAAACACAGAGAATAAAAGGGATGAAAAAGAAGTGCGAGGTGGCAGAAGGAGAATTGTCTTGATGGAAATACAGTCGCACCCCGTTGTCCCGGATGGCCAAAATCAGGAGTTGACCATCCGGGACAGTGAAACATCCGGGAGTGTGAAATAGTTGATAAAAAATGGTGCTTGAAAAAACCGAAAAGCGAGTGATAATTGTGTAGGTATGACTTCCCACTATTCCACACAAGGTTTAGATGGGGTTAGAGATATCTAAATTATCATCCGGTCCAGAAACCCCCAAAATCCGGGACAGTGAGGTGTATTTCTATGTATGATAGCTCGCACAAATCTTGAAAAATTGTCCGGGACAACGAAGGATCCGGGAGAGTGAGGTCCGGGGCGACGGGGTGCGACTGTATCCGGCTATACCGGTCAAAATTATTTTAATCGTTACTCGCGGGTGGGGTGCCGGTATTTATCGAATAATAATTCAATAAGAATAGGGGTGTGAAGTTTGATGAGGATAAAAGTGTGCAAGGAAGGAATGGAGAGGAAGGAAACAAGAGGGAGAAGAGGGCGGCGTTCATGGCCAGGACATGCCGCCGCCTCCGTTACCCCGCCATAAGCCTTCAACCGCACCTAACCCAGGCTATTAACGCTCAACTAAACACCACCAACCAAGCAATGTCCAAAAAGCGAAAACACCCCTCTACACTCCCATCCTCCTTCTCCTCCTCCAGGCACCCGCACTCGCACAAAAGACAAAATGCAACTCCGCAACCCCACCACCGGCACCAAAAACCCATCCCCAAATCCAAATCCAAACCCAAACCGATTGCCAAACAACCCCCACCACCGCAAAAACCCCCCACCCTCTTCTGCCCCAGCTCGAGAATCCTCCTCCTGGGAGAAGGGGACTTCTCCTTCGCCGCCTCGCTAGTGCGTCACTACCGCGTGCGACACTTGACTGCGACGAGCTTGGATAGTGAAGCGGAGTTGTTGGAAAAGTACCCGCAGGCATCCGGAAATGTCGCTATGGTGCGGGGGATGGCTGGCGGTGGGGGGGTGGTGGTGCATAGTGTTGATGCCAAGGCAGTAGGGAGGGTTAAAGCTGTGAGGAAGCGGCGGGGGGAGGTCGTGCCTGGACCGGTGGAGGAGGGGGAGGGGGAGGGGGGAGGGGAAGACGGGAAGAAGGGGAGGGGGGAGGAAGTGGGAGGAAGTGGGGTAGTGGGGTTCGACGTAGTGACCTTCATGTTCCCGCACATTGGCGGAAAAAGTACACACCTGGATCGTCAGGTGTGTGGTAACCAGCGTACTCTATCCTTTTATCCTCCCCTTCCCCGCTGCTCATTACTCAATTGACCATACCACCAGAACTCCTCCAATCGTTCTTCACATCGGTGGAACCCCTCCTGTCTCCACGTGGCGTAATTGTCGTCACACTGTTCGAAGGCAGGCAGTACGATCTCTGGGATATCAAGGGACTGGCAAAAGCCGCTGGACTGCAGACTCGAACGAGTTTTAAGTTTGCACCCGAGGATTATCCGGGTTACGCTCATGCCAGGACGCTTGGGAATGTTAGTGGTGGAGGGTGGAAGGGGGAGGAGAGGAATGCGAGGACCTTTGTTTTTGAGGTGGGTGATCGGGAGTACAATACTGGTGGTGGTGGTAGGCAGGGAAAAAGGAAAAAACGGGACGATAGCTCTGGCGAAGATTGATTTGTGCGATCGATTGAACTGATTGAGAAGGTTTTCTTGACTTTAACTATACCTAACTAATGAAGAAAGAGGGGCAAGAAAAAGACATGACATTCGGAGGGAATAGTCGAATGAATAGCAAAGTAAAAACCCAGCCCCAGATACGCCGTTTATACCCCCCGCAGCGGAGATTGAACTTAATTTCCGTAGTATACAAATTAAAACCGTTCCTAGCGCGAAAATAAAGTGCGAAAAAAAGCAATTCCAAGAGAGAGGAAGTTCCACCGTTTCATCACATTATGAACACCTTCCTGACCGTACTGCGATCCCACTCTTCTCCTGTGGTGGGGTCTCTGATCTTCTCCTCTGGCAATCCAAGCTTCGATGCCAATTCCTCCAATCTCTCCCGACCGTAAATCCTGCCGTTGAGTAACACCACCGGATCAGGTTCCACAGAGCTCCTGACGTGGTGGGCATATGGTACATGTCTGGCTAGATCGTTTAGTTCCGTGGAGCATATGGGACACAAAGAAGTTGTAGAGCTAGCAGTGTTGCTCGAAGACGAAGCCACGGAAGAATGGCAAGATGGTGTCTTAAGTGCCGATAATCCCGCCGACAAAGCTATGTGAAGAAGAGGTCGAGAAGGAAGACCGTGTAGGTTGTGGTGAGTATTGACGAATGTGTTGGCGAGAAATTCCCAACGATCTGCTGAGTACATGGCCTAAGTTGGGTTAGTTCTCAGACCGAACCCCAAAATGGGGTCATGTCACTCACTTTGTACGGCTGCCATGGAGTATCAGGCCGGAAAGCGAGCAGCGCAGCCGCCTTCTCGATATCCTTGAGATGATTCTCTGAATGGGGAACGAGAAACTTTTTCGAGTAAGCAGTGGCCTCCTTTGGTTGGCCCGCCCGTACAAGCTCGATGAACTGCTGTAGGCGCAACTCAAACTCAAGAGTACTCTATTCAAAGGATCAGCCATGCCAGTAGAATCTCTCCAACAAATCCTCCCATACCTTCATTTTTCGTAGAGAATTCTTATTTTCTTGACACCAGGCCAGGCATTCCACCGTGCTCCCCTTCCGAAGGCTCGCTTCGACCCTAGCACATTGAATGAAAACATCAACGTCTACCAAATCCTAGAAATTTACCCCCATCAGCCTCCCGCTCATCCCCACGGGTGTACCGCCGGGCAAACCTCAATCTGTTTCTCCTGCGCCAACTTCTTAGCGCTCTCGCCATACCCCGCCCGCAACAAGAAGTCCACCAATAGCCTATCAAGCCTAGTCCTACTCCACCGGTCATACCCCTCATCCACAAGACTAGGAATATTGTAAAGATCCTGTAGGTGGCTAATCCTCTTCCTGGAGTGCTCTTGTAGGACCTTCTCGTCCTCGTGTAGACTTTCTAATTTTCGTTTAAGCCCCTGCATTCGGTTTATCATACTATCTAGCGAAGCTATGGAGTCTTTAGGGTCCCCGTCCGCCATGGCTTTCGTCGCGGCTTCTTTGACACCAGTCATAATGATGTTTTGGTCTCGTTCGAAGTGTTTTTGTGAGGTTTTGAATGTTTTACGGAGGAGTTCGTGGGGTAGACGGAGGAGAGGTTGATCCTAAAGTCTGTCAGCTCAAGATGCTGGAATTTATGGGTTACGATTTCAAGGGTAGTGCGCACGAGGAGGAGGTGGCTCTCCGCATTTAATTTAGTGGTGGACATTGACATGGTTATCTAAGGCCTTAGAAGAGACTGCGACGTTTTTCCGTTGGAAATGTTGGGTCTCGGGGATCTTATAGATTCAAGAGGGAAGATGGGTCATTCGAGCGGGGCCCTTGATAGCAAGTGGCGTGGTGTGCGTATATGAGAGAAAGGCGTAGATGGAAAAACGAAGGAGAGGGAGGCAAAGACGAAGGGAAGATCCTGTTTGCTAAACAAAGGGATTTCAGAGCATTCACTGAGACCTCACTTCCTCCTCGGATGAAAGGTCAAAATACTAGGTCCAGATAGAAAGAAGCAGAAGGTGTTCGGGAGGAAGTACAATTGAATGGGAGGGGGTTGAGGAGAAAGAGGGAGGAGAGGTTAGGGCATGGAGTGTGGGCCGGAACACTAACAAGTGACATTAGCGGGGGATCAGTTCAGCAAACTTGTCTCGACTATTTATGTGATAGGTTACTGTAAGCTATGAACTAGCTAGGAATAATTCTAAGTTATCATGCTGGGTAAACTCTGCCCCAGAACGCTGTGTGACCCAACCCCGAACCCTGACCTCGATCCTTCTCCTCACTGTCCCGTGATGGCTGCGGGTGCTTGAAATCAACAATCATTGATAATCCATTTTGCTTATATATACCAGTACCAGCAATACACACAAAACATTGCGGCTTGGCTAGTGCAACCTCCAAAACGGCCTACTGATACAAGTATGAAACTCGGGCGCATCTACCGGTAGTTGTCTACAGAAATCAGAAGAAAAACAACACGGATATCAGAAACCAGGACTAGTATATGGATCTCTACTTATGAACCTCTACTCATAGATTACTGTATTACACAAAGACGCATTTTCTGGTAAAACCCAGCAGCCAGATCCCACTAAAATACCACCGATACAAGTCTACCATAACCAAACCTACACAAACCACCGCCGGTATAATAGCAGCGCTACGTTTGCACACTGGAATACGGTGCATAACCATGTGAAAACAACTGTGCCCTCAGAATGAGACCACGCCAGAGTAAACAAACACCTCTTAGGCGTAAAGTAATACAAGCCAAATAGCCTTTATGTTCGGCGTCCCACACCTCCGTACTTATGGGTATTTTGTACAGGAAAAATAGAAGGGAAAAGGCTCTATAAAAGAGAACATGAAGCAATGAAACAAATTTACCGTTCGAACCACATCGCAAACCCTTTTCGCCGAAGAGATACATATAATACAAAGGAAGCGCCCCCTTCCCCCACCATTCCATTCCCTAGGTCTTTTTCGAGAGATGCCAGTGCTACCTACAACCCGAGAAACGGGAAATTATCGTAATACTATAAACCGGCCCGACCAGAACGTGAGAAAAAATCAAAAACTGACCCAATGCCAACAAGAAAGAGAAACATGAGAAATCCACCATCTTTAAAGCACCAAATGCAGACGCTAACACCGAGAAACCAGCGCCTAACGGCTTCCTACATGCATCCACTCATGCGTCAATTCCCTGAAATCCTCCGCAATAACGTCGAAACTTCGGTCAAGCTCCCTCGTAATATTCATAACATCTTCGATTTCGGCACTGAGAGATGCTATGGACGAAGATTTCTTCGATTCTGTGACGGGCTGAATTGGAGTATGTGTCGTAACTAATATTTCTTCTCCCACGGGGTTTCTGACGCCATTAGATAGAACTCCCCCAGTAGACTTCCCCCAGTCCAACTTTTGGGTTTGATAGTCCATATAACTCGTCTGCTTGCTCCCAGTTATAATGTGCCGATCGGGTGGTGTTGATTTCCTTCTCTTAGGGCGAGTCAATCCATCATCCTTGTTTTTCGGGGTTTGATTGAGCGGGGGCGGAACAACGAGGTTGGCGAACATTGGTGGATGGGGGATACGCTTCCGTTTCAAAGTCTTCTTCGGTGCCAAAGCCTCTGCCACCGCTGGATTGACCGACTCCATTACCAACCCGGAGAGCCTCTTCATCGCCGGTGCAAAGTCCATATCATCGAAAGTCTCCACCAATATAATCTCTTGCCCAATGACCCGGGAGCCAAATTGACTCAAGCCCAGAGCTTCCCGTATCTATATGATTCAGTATTTCCTTCATTCGTAAACATGGCATTGGAGGGGGGGGGGGCATACGGCCGCAAGGCGTTTCTCTCGTCCTTCTCCAGACGTTCTATCAAACTCGCCAAAGGGGTCTGCATCGGCCATATCCAAAGGAGATCGATAGCAGACAATCGCAATTGCAAGCTTCTGGAACGAAGTGCTCTCCAACATATATCCGATCGCATCATGGAGGTTCCTCCTATCGCTTTTGAATCTCTCTTCGTTCGAGACATTATATGACGCGGAACAGCCAAATATAAGGCCTCCAATCTCCTTCACTTGAGCCATTTCACCTCGCTCGAGTTTGAATTGGGCTTCAAAGGTCGCCTTATCAGATATCGCCTTCCGTGGCATCCCTTGACCCAGAAATTTATTTTTCCACCAGAAGTTTCCGGTGTCTTCGGAGTTGGTGTTTACGATGAGAAGGCGCCAGGTTGGACGCGCTTCCTTTCCCGAAGTGGCCCAGAACGCATACTCAACTTTAGGATGAAATAGGTCCGCGAGCGGTGGGGCTTTAAACATCAGATTAACATATTTGAGCACCTAAAGCACAGGTCAGTGAAGTGAAGCAAGAATAACTGACGACGTTGGAAAATAACCTCCGCAGATGGGGTGCCATTGTCAGGGAATTGAACCGGGTGCCATTGTGGTGATATCGGTGGGGGGGGGTTCTTTAGCCTCTCTTGCCTCAGGCGCTTGAACCATAGCTTCCGTGACATACGCTTCCACGGAACAAACACCTTTTCCTTTAACCGTATTTCCTGGAAATTCCCGGCTATCGCTTCTTGGACCACATTTGCAGCGATTTTCGACGTTTGCATCTCAAGGAAATCACTAGCGATAGACTCAGCTAGTGCCGCTCTGTTGTCTTCCATAACATCTTGAACAACCTCCTTGGTTTTCTTTTCTAGGAGTTGATCGAAGAGCGAATTTGCTAACTCTGTTATCCTCGCAGGAGAATGAAATAACTTTTTGCTTGTTGGGATGTGATGCGGGAGCTCCGGTGCGGCTGCCTTTAATGGCTGGGCTGGGCTAGAAGTAGAAGGAACAGCACTATTTTGCTTGAAACCGGACGAGCTACTGGCAAATAACGACCCTTGATCAATATCACCTGCGGGAAACGGCCGGGCCTGAGGTGACATGGAGGCAGCAGGCGAATAATTATCCAATACGCTGATGGAGGGCGTGCCTGTGTAAGGCTGGGTAGCCACATTGTCGGCAAGTTCATCGTCGTCTCCCGCATCCTCTGGAACATACGCAGGGAAGACGAAGGAAGCTGGAGACGATCGAGACGAGTTTTGAAGACTATCAAAGACCGAGCCCCCATTCACCGAGGCTGGCGCTGAACTAGAATCGAACAGTGGTGGCGTCTCAGGTTTTTGGAAGAGGCTCGGGTACAAAGCCGACCCCGAAGGCCGAGGGCCCAGAGAGCTGCCGATGGCAAATGATTGGGCTGATAGCTGAGGAGCCACGGGTGGGAATGGGGACCGTTTATGGTCTGCGGTGGGTCGAAACACTGAAGCAGTGGCAGGAGGGTCAGTTGGTGAGCTAGAAGAAACAGCGACGGGCCCGAACGGCGGTCGAACGGGCACGGGAGGATCACCCAGCGGTGCAGGTTTCGGCTGAGGTGGAAACTGCGAGTTCAGTGCTACAAGTCCGCTATTGACAGAGCTAAATCCCACTGATGAAGTTGTGGACGCCGGTGCAGACGATGTCCCTGTGGAAAATTTCAGAGGGCCTACGGTTGGGTGCCCAAATGGATTCCCCCAAGCTAAACCCGCCGAGCCAGCTGCAAATGGGCCAGCTCCGGCGGCTAAAGACCCAGCAGTAGTAGGGAACTGCTGCGGTACATTGCTAAAGACAGAGGAATTGCTCTTAACACCACCGAATACGGTGTTCACGGCTGCTGCCGGTTGAGAGCTGGAGAAACCTTGGGTGTGTGCGGAATCCGTGGCAGATCCGTGATTGCCAAAGCTCTGTATGCTGTCAGGTTGCAAAGGCTTCGATATGGGATCTCCCAACGCAGCCTGAGCAGCTGCAGGAAGTGTCGAGGGGCCGAAGCCTGCTTTTCTGCTGAAGTTCGGAAGCTTTGGGAGCGGTTGAGAGCCAACCCCATTCTGAGGGGTAGGGGCAAATGGAGATGCTTGTGGGGCAAGAGCTCTAGGATCCGATGTATGCCGATGGGCAACGTGGTTGAGCAATAATTGCGCCTTGGTCTCGTTCGACATCGCCCCCCCTTTAGGTTCCCAGAGAACATCGGAAATTGACCGCCCCATGAGCTTGGCTTCAACGGATTCATGAAAAGATTGTTTGGTTGGCAGATTATCTGGGCCGCGTTCAGCTATTGTCTTTTGTAAACCCGGAGATCAAGATGAAGCATTACCTGTCCAGGGCCCCTTTCCTTTGTGTATTACCAGATAACTTTCTGGTTCTTGTCCGGGATCCGGGTCCGTCATTGCATAGGACAATCCGTAATTGTCGCAATCTGCTATTAGGGAGGCCTCACCCTCATATGCCAGCGTTTCTTGAATAAATTTCAGCAAAATCTGCTTGGAATCCCTTCTATACACGCCTCGCATTGCCTTCAATGCATATTTCCGAACCTCACTAAAATGCGTTTCAAGCAAACATGCCATCAGATATGGCACTCTCTTGCTCTTGACTAATCTAAAGAATGTTCCAAAATTATTGAAGCATGATTCGGTATTCTTGGTCCCGAGATTGGTTTGTTTCCGATTATTCGCCTGGATAAGAGCAAAAAACTTGAGAGCCATTTGTACCGGGACCGAGCTGAAGATGTGCGACGGCCACCTCTGCGCCTGACGTTGGAGGTCTGGATCACGGATATGCGCAATAATTTGATAAGACCTGAACTCTGCTTCATTATCGTAATCATACCCATCCAGTCGTGCATCTTCGTATAATTCCATCAGTGTTGTCAATGTTTTCTGAAGCTGTTCGATTTCCTGTTGCGCTACGAAATGATCGGGGGTATCCTTAGCGAGTTTGTGGAGAGAAAGTATATGAAACCGGGCGATTATTTCATGGCACTCAACAGTTTCCGCCCTCCGGTAATTCTGTAAGGTGAAATCTTGTCGAATCGCCCGAGTACGATCACGTACGAAAGGATGTGTTTTAGATAATGGGATGTCCCCACCGCATAGGTTGTAAACGAGATAGGCCAGTGTCGAAACCAATACCTTGGGTGGCCGAACATCAGAAGGAAGTTGAGCGTCATTTCCAGCTGCTGGTCGATGAAACCGCTTGACAGCATAGTTCCTGTCAATCTCACCGGTTCGTGGATCCTATAGACAATTAATAATATACTTTTAACTGAGAACGAGATGCTCCTACCAACTCCAATGGGTCAACACTATGTTGGACGCTTCTCTCAACCCGTTCAAATTCCGGGCACATGTCCATACAAGTCCCAACAAAATCAAGTGCATCCTCAAGCCTCTTCGGAACATCTGGGTCGTCGATAGTCCCATTGGCGATCGCATCTCGTCTCTCTCTGACACGGTCTTTTTTCATCTATATCGGGGTCGACATTAGTTTCGCTCGCGGATTAAACTCGATACCAACATACCCTTTCGAAGAGCGCCATAGTGGGAGCCTTGTCAGAAAATCTCTCGGCCCTAACACCCCTAGCCGCATTCATGTCCCGAGGATTTTCCCCATTGCTAGACCCTGCACTATCAGTGAACCGAGTCACAGCGCTTTCGTCCCCAGAAACATCAGATTCCCCCCCGCCAGAGTGAGCTGGACTACCATGTCGATAGCCTCCCCTACCACCTCTAACTCCTCCCCGACCGCCTCTACCAGAACTTGGTTTGCTAGGCGGGCCACCACCAAAAGGATTTCCACCAAACGAAGGCCCACCAGATGTAGCCCCGAACGCGCCTTTTCCACGGCCTCTTGAATTATCACCTCTCCCCCTGCGGGCAGTCCCTGGGCGACCATTGGGCTCCATCCGACTGGCTGTGTGAGAACTCAACCCTACCCCTTCCTGAGCATTCCTATTCGGAGAGACGTTCTTGTGGAGAAAAGGGTTGACAAGTCTTGCGTTGGGTTGCCTAGTTTGCTGATTCTGCCGCCCTGGTGGCTTTCCTGCGTAGTTTGAGAATGCCGAGTTTCTGGCAGAAAAGCTATCGTTTTGCTGGCTCGAGTGGCCCTGTTGGGGGTTGCTCCACTGGTGATGTCGGTTTTGAGGTTGGTTTCCCTGTGGAAGGTGTGAGGTGTTGAATCTCGGGTTGTAATTTTCTCTGCCGTTGGTGCGCCCGGGGGTGCTTCCTTGGGCGTTGAGTGTCGCGTTTCCGCTTCCGCCGAAAGCCTTGGGCATCTTAGGCGGCGTTGGGGTCTAGGTTGGTATAGGCTATAAAATACGCTTTGGGAGAGCACAGCTAGAACCGCTAGTGTGGCGTAGGTATCAGCCAAACTTAGGTTGCTGTGGCTGAAAGAAATTCAAATATTATCATACAGACAAAACCAGCAAAGGGGCCGGAGGTTTTGAAGACAAATTTTAAGAGTCAAGCAAGTGCCCTTAAATTTGTTTGTTGGTAAAGAGCATAGTGAAGAAAGGAAATAAGACGAAAGAACTCGGGGGATGGAGGAGATATATCATACTTGAGTAACACCAACTCCAGTAGTCACAAGAAAGATGATGGCGATGAAAATTCACGCCCTATCATTCCCTAAAAGATAATACAGAATTAAACCCCTAATGCCAAGTGATACGAAACAAAGCTTTTGGTGAGCCTCTCTAAGTCCTGTCATTAGGGTGTCATGTCCTACCCCCACCATTAACAGCATCGTAACGAAAGCCCTATCCAGAGCAAGGATTCTACGAGTTATTAAAGACGCCTAGTATTACCTACTTCGCTATGCAAGAGCTAGTGACCAGTGTAATGCCAAAAATTCTATTTCAGCATTTTTACCTTAGAAACCTCAAGAGCCTGGTTAACATCATAATATATCACTCACCATAAGGACTCACGCAAGAGATCAATAGGGGTTTGGGCATCTCTGCGAGCCGAGTTAACTCTGCTCTGATTCCTTTCGAGCGAATCGCACTTAGGAAGGAATAGTAGAGTAATCCGAACGGGATCCAACCCCTATTTTACAAACATAGCAATTTCTCTTCCCATGAATCACCTTCAGCGGCGTTTAAAGGCACACAAGCTCAGACTACTGATATACCCAACGACTCCTCCACGACAGCAGGAGCAGCAAAGACCAGAAGATGTCTCGATAAACCCCAATGATAGCACCAGCCCAGCCCCCATCATGCATATTTCTTATGGGTGTTGGAAAAACAAAGATATCATACGCCTCAGGCAGCAAACTAGATCTAAGCCCAACTTCCGAGCCCTATAGTGGGCTTCCACATACCGGTACCGTAAGAACCGAGACAATTGGGGGTGACGCCAGGACGTCTAGAATTTCCGGCTTTGGATTAGGGGACAAAACATAGCGAGAAGATTTTCCTTCAGCCCTCACTTGAGACACAGACCTTACTATCATACGAGAGGCAACTCCAACGTCCTAGCGAGATTCTCAATTATTTCGGTTTTTACGATATCCCCAGATTTCACAACCCATTCATCGACAGACAATTAAAACCAGTGAAAAAGACAACGAGTTTTGGTATTCTAGCCTCATCTTGCGATATTGGAGAGTTTAAGGCTTGCTGCAAAGCCTTCTCTGTTACACACTATTTATGCAAGGAACTCCAAGAAATTTATTGTTAAAGTGATCCAACCCCACAGGAAGTGTGTGAAGTTAGCTGAGCAGTTGCAACGAAAGGAAATGAGATGGACTCCCATGCTCAAATTGGCGTAGTCTCACGCTTCAGCCATTTTAAAGCCAAACTATCTTCCTCGAAAAACCCGTGTGTTTTTTCGAAAACCTCTGCGTGGTAAGAATTCAGCCATTCAGTCTCAGCGGGCGTCAGAAGCTCAGCATCGATAAGCTTTCTGCACATGGGCACCTACAATAATTACTATTAGTGAGCACGCATATCCTACAATAGGGCTGAGCAACTAACCATAGTAACATGCTCGAAGCCAAAGTATCTGGATGAGATTAGCATTTCACAAACACCCTTTCATTCTTAAAACTTGAGACTTACGGCCTATCGCCAAAGTTGTGGTTGGTTTTGACTTCTTTTACCATGATTATATCTGTGACTTTGTCAGTAGAAACAAGTTCCATACGAAACACCGAACTTACTCTCAATACGGATCCCGAAGGACCCATCCTCGTAATACCCAGGCTCTGGAGTTATGTTAATTTACGGGGACAAAATTTGACGGGGGAGGGATTAACAAACCATTGGATACAAACATCCCTGGGCTAAGGGCAACTTCCGAATACTGAATCCTTGTGCCTATCCCGAAGGGCCCCTCGTGGACATTCTATTTCACGTCACGTCAGGGAATGGTGCCATATTACCAGCAGGGGACAATTCACCAAAAATGACCCAACGCCATGGCCTGTACCGTGACGATAATCTAGTCCTTCGCTCCACAAGAACTGGCGCGCCAGAATATCGAGAGCAAACCCACTTGTGCCCTTCGGAAAGATAGCTCTATCTAAAGCAATCATACCTCTCAAGACAAGAGTGTAGGACTTTCTTTCCATATCCGTAGGCTCACCAAAATGAAGAGTGCGAGTCGTGTCAGTGGTACCATCAAGATACTGGGCACCAGAATCGCACAGGTAGATTGCTTTAGGATCGATTACCGAGCAATTCCCTGCTTCGGGTTTGTAGTGGATGACCGCTGCGTTAGGTCCTGTAGAAGAAATAGTATCAAAGGACAGCCCCATGAAGTTTTCCCCTCTGGATCTGATCTGCTCTAACTTGTCGGCGGCTTGTACTTCGTCAATCTTAGTTCCTTTTAGAAGTTCATCTTCCAACCACGCGAAGTACTCTGTCAAGGCGGCACCATCACGGATATGACATCTCTTCATTCCCTCCTTTTCGGTGTCATTCTTGACTGCTTTCTCTTCCTCGATGGGAGATCTGATCACTTCAATACTCTCCTCACCACCAAGTGCCTTTGATAAAGCCCAAGAAGTCTTGTTTGATACCAACCACTTCCCGCCATCTTCGCTTGCCCCGGGGTCCATTTCAGGCTGCCCTGCCTTGAACTCCTGCGCTATCAAAACAATCTCGTCGAAGATCGCATGGTAAGGGAGAATTTTAACAGCAGAGCCTAGGTGGGCAATAACTTTGTCATCTAGCTTCGAAGAGTCGATATAAAGAGTCGTTGATTTGGGGGAAATGAAAGCGTAAGAGAAGAAAACGGGATTGTAAGGAATGCTTCAGACAGAGATTATTTGTTAATAAAAGACAACTCTAAATTTCAAGCCCAAAAAAGCGGGTGAATAAGCCAGGCAGAACAAAAGCCGAAACCCCCGGGGACTCACTCAGTTCCTCGAAGATTAAATAACCATGCAATCTCATCAAGCATGCTTACTACAAATCCGGGGCTCTTCTTATTTTCCAACTCCTTTCGAACAGCATCAATCTTAAGAGAAAACTCTTTTCCGGAATATTTTTCATCGAGCACCATTACTGGATTGTTCGGCCTATTTGGTCTATCAGCACCCCAGACCTCATCGATAAGATTAACTGATATCCCAAGCAAGCCAGTGCCTCCTTTCTTTTTTATCCTCGTCTCAAGACCCTTTGCTTGTTCTTGTCATTATGTCAGTATATACAACCCGCGTGCATCAATGTCAATCGGAGTCTAAGCATAGAAAAATGGGGCTATATACGAGCAGTTATAACAGTGGCATCGACACCAACATTTTTCCCTCCTTCTGCTTGCTGTGCAACCCTATTTTATTTTCCTTCAATCAGCAGCAGATCAAATAGCTGTTTGAGTATCGCATACTACTCACCACTCCTGCCAGGTGGGAACATCCGGGAGGCCCTGCTTGAGGAGCTCCCAGTTGTTATCCAATTGGCGGGCTGCCTGGTTAAAGTAGCGACCATCAGTAGATAGCGCTGCCTTTTCCTGCGTGACAATTGCGCATCCAGCCGATCCGGTAAACCCGGAGATGAAAGCTATCCCAGTCGTGAGTTAGACAGACGTGATCGGATCCTCTAATGGAACAAAGAAAGCACCTCTCCGAGCATCCGCAGTACAAATGTACTCGCTACTATGTGCATCTTCGCTAGGGACAACTATACGAGGCGATAACCGGTGAGCTTATAAGTACCTCACACTCTGGGGTAAACTCCTCAGAAATCACAAACGTACCGTAAACATCAACCTTCTCTCTCTTCATAAGTTCTCTCAACTTTGCAAGCCGAGAGGTGGTGTCGACAGTCCCCATATCGGTGTTTGCGGAAAAAAGTCTAAAATTCAGATGTGTGGAAAGGAGAACGAATGACTTTGGGCGACAGGAGGGACGTGACAGTAACCGGGCAAAGAATGTTATGGTGGGAGGGGCTGGCATTTGGATGCGGGGCTCAGTTGGTCAGGATCGCCATGAGTTTAGTTGGATGCACATAGCGTACATAGTAACGGCCTACAAATTCGGCAGCCCTAGACATGGTTGCTGCCGACGGTTTCGCTCAACCCCCACGGCTACCATGCGGTATTCTAGTAGTACTGTATGATACCCGCACTAGAGCAAGTGTATGTTATCACAAGCAGCGATAAGATCACAGTTCCTAGCTACCTAGATGCAATGCCACGGAATACAAATAACTGTAAACATATTTCCAGTATTCTGTCTACCAGTCTTCCACCGAGTCACGAGTGGGTTTCTGTGGCCACCGAAGTACCGTACTGTGCCGTTGTACGGTCTCCCTTAAAACAACAGTAACTCCGTTCAAGTGTCTTAGTAAATTCAAGTGACAGAAAACTCGAGCCGACGGCCAGCTTACACCAAAGCCAAGCACCCCTTACCCACCATTTAATCACCTCCAATGAATCTAGTGGTTCCACTCTAGGCTAAATCAAATCGGAGAACAGGTAGAGAGTAACCTACAACAAAGGAGGTTGTCAGGTAGCTTTTGTATGGCATCCTCATTCAAAGTCTCAAGTCACTTTCCCATCTTACCACACCATTGCACAAAAAAATCATGAGTTATTAATTTACAGGTTCAATATCTTCATTATAGAAAGAAATAACTTTCTTATTGCTCTTGCAACTTCTTGAAATCTCTTGCCTAGGCAGTGTCAAGTTATGAGTTTCTGAAAATTGCTGTTTCTGGTGTAAAATAGCCAACGGCCCTAGTTGACTTTCACCAAGCGATAGCAGCAGCCGGGGGGGGGGGGCAGCACTCAACCCCTCAATTGCAGTATCATAACAGGAACATTTTTCAAATTTTCAGAACCATTAAGACGGCGAAGTCGAGTGATACAAAGTGACCTAAATCTAGAGGTCATGTCCTCACGTCCTAGGAGTAACTGCAAGCACGATTAGCTAGCTGTTCTTTATCTATTCGTGCGAGCCCTCTGGGCCGCGTGTCCTTGCCCTGTTGAGCGGGGTTTAATAGTGAAGTGAATAAATAGTTTAGTGATGGAAATACTGCAAAGAGTTTGTACTCGTAGGAGCGCTCTACCATATTATCAGTGCTCATACAGGTAGACTACCCCTGCTAGGTAGAGGCACTCAGGCTGGGATTCAAAGCGTTCATGCAAGATTTTCAAGTTGAGGAGACCTTCGTGTGTGTAACGCCTCATCTGTATGCAAATCTGACAGAGAGACAATTTTTCGAACCCCTGGCCCAAATGCCTCTATGGTAATTGAGAATCTTATCCTTGTGAACCGCAATTTACTCGTGCCTTAATATGCACGAATGACAGCGCCACAAACTCTATGGCTGCCACGATACGCGCACCAGTGCTCAAGGATGCTGCTCGTGTCCTGTACGAGTATAGATGGTGGGGGTGGCGTGTCGATCAACACGCGGCGCAGGGATAAAAACGTAGGTTACAATGCCCATGGCCCTCACATTCCAACCATGTTAATGCCCCACCAACACCTTTTCCTAACCTTTACCATGAATTTCCTTCGTCCCCTCTGCTCTTGACCGCTCCTTTTCTCTTCTCCATCCTCCTTGAGTGTGGTTCCATTTCCTTAGTCATACCATTCTACTTTCTAGGCCTTCTTGTGCTATCCCATTCCCGAATGGAGTCCCGTCCCTATCCATCCTCTTTGGACGAGGTGGTCACCGTAAGAATCTCCACTATTTGAAACCCCTCCCCCTCAACATTCCTACCACTAACAGACCGTAATAGCTCGTTAAGCGGCTCTACCAACCTGGGTCTCCTCAACTTCTTTCACAAATCCAAGAGACTCTTCAAGCTGTCCAGCGTTCTCAGGATGGGTGGAAGTTGGCGGATTCGCTGCTTGCCATAGACGACCAATACGTGCAATTCTTTGGAGCCCTCACTTTTACCGTCAAACTCAATTCTGACAGGTCTATAGAACCCCACTTAATAAAATCCTTTAAAGCCTTAATCCTAGGGACTAATGTGACTGGGTGTAGCGGATCCCTATCTCCAAAAGACATTCCAATTCTAAGAGACCGGCTCATCGACTGGCTAGTTCGCTTTAACTCCCTCGGATTAGCTCAATTAGTTATCAGGAAACTATGTTCAACATTAGTTGTTTTCTTTATACGGTTTCCGGATTATTGGGATGATTGCATCCGTCATATTATTTGTTCCCTATGCTCTGGCCGCTTTGTTTCTGCCGCCGAGCTTCCACAACTTCCTTCCTCAGAGAAACTCCTGGAGGTAGCAGAACCTAGAATAAAAATCACAGCACTATGGTTCTCGGCTATTTTGGTAGAAGAGGTAGGCAAAGTTGATTCCAGAAACATAAAAAAGTGAGCAATTGCAGCAGTTATAACGTTGCCACAAGCAAGTCTAACATCTGCATCGTACAAAGCTATCATTTTCACAACAGGATACAGTCGAACATCGAGGAGGTCGTCTCGCTAATAGGTGATGCGATTGATATACAAAGCCCCAATGATCGTAAGATGCTATGCTTCCCAGATTTGCATAAGATACTAATGAACACAGCCTCTCGAACTGCATCAAGCACATTCGACCCACGTCTTGTCAACGAAGGAATGAAAACCTTTCAGGTTCATTAACACTTTTCCACCCTTGCTGCTAGTCCATACAGGAAGCTAAACGTTTGCAAAGTCATGGGTTTTTCACTCCTTACGTTCCCTCTCTGATTCACCCCATACGTTCTCGGAATTAAAGCGTCTGACGACCCGCGTTGTCAATTGGCTAGCCTATTCGGATACGTTCGAGACCACATGCGAGGTAATAACAGATATCCTCACTAATTATTTCACATTCTTCACCCCTACGGACGAAGCCTGCCTGTCAAACATAATTACCTCACCATGGGCCTTGGGCAGATACGAAGAGCTTACCTCAGGTGATGGGGACTGGGGGGGGCTCCAATTTGGCCGACTTTTAGTAGCCTTTGCAGAAGCTACCGTCCAAAAGCTCATACGCGATGCCAGTAGCCCACACACCAGGGCTCTACTCCAAATGTTGCATGGAATGGTTAAGGTCCCTGGTTATCCTGTGGCCGAAGAAGAAATTTCAGGAACTACCTTTGAATTTTGGAGTAGCCTGGCTGAGTTCTTGCTAGACCCGGAAAATGTAGCAGAGTCAGATATCCCATCCTTAATGGCGGCTGGAAAAAAGGAGATTATGCAGGCAATTGAAGAATTCTGGGCGAAGATACAAATACCTCCACATTCCGAATCTCTAAGATGGACCAAGGACCTCAAGGATGGATTTACGAGTTTCCGGAAGGACGTTGCTGATCTGGTTGAAGTGGCATACGGCATCCTGGGCCTTGAGTTGTTTGACCGCCTGATCAGCCAGGTTATCAGTGCCCTAGCAAACAGTCAGACCGGGGAGGGAGCCGCCTGGGAGCAGATAGAAGCAAGTCTATTTTGTCTCAATTCTTTGAGCGATTGTTTGGGTGACGAGCCGGACGAAGACGAGTCATTGAAAGTGCTCTTCCGAAGTAGGCTCTTCAACGCCTTGGCAGACTTTGGAAATCAAATTCCTCTAAAAGTCAGACAAACAGCTGTCCATATGATCGGTTCGTTACTCTAGTAAGCATTTTCTGTAGCAGAAGGCTGACCGCTCCCAAAGGATCGTATGCAGTATTCTTCGAGAGGTGGGCCAATTTCTTACCAACTGTATTAAACTTTCTATTTGTGGCAATATCAACCCCTGCTCTAGCTCGGAACGCCTCGAAGTCGATAAGCTCCTTGTGTTCGTCTTGCCGTGGTACACTCACAAGCGAGCTATCCATATTTCTTTATCAATACGAACTGTTTTCTGCTGCGCCCACAGCAGACGATATCGCTAAAGAGCGTGTTCTATGCGCAATATCTTATATTATACAAGCTTTGCCATCAGAAAGCCAAAGGCTAGATTCTATTAGCAGGATACTAGGGTTCGTGGACAAGGATGCTCAGCGAGTTCTTACGCTCCTACATCAGCACCCGGAAGCAGCTAAAGAGCTAGGAGTATCAACTTTACAGTGCCTAGTAGCAATTGGCAAAGGGTTGCAGGCTCCCGACGATATTCCGATCATACTTGCTGGCGAAGGTGGAGGACAAGGGCCACCTCCTTTCTGGGAGCAAGACGGAGGGTTAGCGACCCAGAGGAGAATACTACACATTATCCAAACACTGGTCGGTAGTCTAACTGAGGACGGGGAGGTAATTGATGCTGCCTGCGCTGTTTTCCGAACAGGTTTCGCGGAGACAACCCCTGGTCCCTTTGTATTCCCTCCACGAGTAGTCACTGAATTTCTCTTGGAGAGGGCAAATCGTGGTGTCAGGGTAGAAACCGTGCTGTCGACCGCCAGCACCATGGTCAGCTCTCACTCATTAGATGGTAGTCCAGACATTTCCACTGAAGTTGGCTTTTTCCTAGAATTAATTTTGGGACTTGTCGAGCGACTCCAGAACCCTCAAGAGGACCCCGAGATGTCGCAAGGTTTGGTCGAGTTTCTAAACAGGCTATTCTCCAGGTATATTACCGTGATCGTCTGCTACCAACCCAGGGAACGAATTGAGAATCTTCTCTGGTTTGTCATGAACGCAATACAGGTCCGGGAAACATTGGTTAAGAAGGCAGCATGCACGTTCTGGGCATCGCTTGTCTCTTTTGCTGCGGATGACCGCCCCGAGCTCCAGGCCAGTATCAACTCATTTGTCCATATGTGCGGACCTGCCCTGGCGGAGAAACTCGTCTGGGTAAGACTTTTCCACTTCGCCCTAATGGAGCCAATTAACAATAATACGAACAGGGAATCGGAGGAGGAGCCTCGAGGAGTGAGGTTGATAGCCTCACAGAGCCCCTCAAGAAAATGATAGCCCGCCAGGTCAAAGCGAAGACATGGCTATCAGCGTCCTTATCACGGAATGGCTTCCCATCCCCGAACCTTTCAGACAAGGACAAAACTGTTTTCTTGAATAAAATAATAACGTGTGTGCCCCCCTCCTCCTCTATATCACAAAACTAACATCTCCACTACCAGCCTAAGGGGGAAACGCGGCACAAACCAAATTACCAAAGAATTCTGGCTAAGCTCGAGGGGTAGTGACTTTGCCTGTTAGTTCCACATGCCATACACAGCTCTCCCTCGTGTCATGCAAAGTATCTAACGCCATAAACCAACCAGATACCTCATAAACTTGTCCCAAATCTGCCCGTAGTATCTATAATTACATCTCCCCAACGGAATTCCCACCGACGACATCTTCCTGAGCTTGTTTTCATCCCCCCCCCTAAAAAAAAGGGGCCCGCTATAACCATAAACTATTCGCCTCCCCAACCAGGTAAAGTATGATAGGACTATTTGTAGCTTAATCTTCGGGAATTACTTGATCGTTGATGGTGTGACATGGAAGGTTCATAATACCAAGTTTGATATCGTGGAAGTGATTATGTGCCCATGAAGCGTAAATAGTGACCAAAAACGGGGACTAATGTGCAAAAGATAGCCAAAGGGGAGTACTGGCAACGTTGTTAAAACAAAAATCCCCCACAGAACCATTAAAATTAATTCCTCTAAAACAAAAAAGCCATATCCGGAAGGTAGTATTATTCCGTCTACTATGTGTCTCCCTAGGATCCTTCTAGAAGCCGTTCCCTCAACCACAAGCCTAAGCACTGGCCGTTGCGCCGGAAATCCCTCATTTATGGTGGCAAGTTTGTTGCTTACCGGAGGCTGTTTGCGCAAAGAAGGTGTCAACCCCTCCACCACATATCACTCGCAACTTTTTCACATTATCACTCGACCCTAAAGTGGGCCCTAGAAAACTTAATAAACAAAGGAAACCCCAAACGTCCCCTAAAATAACACAGACAAACGACAAAGTACCAAAGTCGTCAATCAACAATTCAGGATTTTCAAATTAGGCTCACTCGTAGAAGGAAAACCCTTCAATCCCATAGGGAAGCTAACCATATACCTCGCGATAAGAGAAGACAACCCTCCGACCGGCTCCTCCTCCCTTTGTTGTTTTTCCACGGGGCCGATTCTGCACCATGCTGAAGCGCTCTGGACCTCCCCCTGTCCCGGTGAAGTGAGAGCGTGCAGTCCGCGATAGCACATCGAAAAGCCTGGGGTGCAGTCCCACAGCGTCCATCACTCGACACCTAAAGCTGCAAGTACTATGATAAGTTGGCGACACATGAGCACGGGTCATGGATGAAACGCAATCAATTAACAAAACGGCAACCTAGTCCATAGCCGCAACAAAATCTACATTGCAATCTGCAAGAATACTACAACTCATCCGATGGCTTGTTTGGAATCTATTTTACCCATCGCCCCATAACTCGTCATTACAATGCAAAAAAGTCGTATTCTGAGACTTCCTGTAGATATTTGCCACCATTCATTCCCATCCTCCCACCATCCTATCCCATCCCATTCCAGAACCCCCGTAAAAATGGCAGATCTAGAGCAGATATCTTATACAAGAAGAAACATGATCGAGAAAGTGAAAAAGAAAAAAAGAAAAAAAAAGGAAAACAACTTTTTGGTTATAAAATCCCGAAAAGTAAATCAAATTGCCTTTTATGAAATGAACTGCCCGAGGCCAGACATGTCACCTTCTTTAGCCGCGATTTCGAAGTAACCATAGATGATACTGCAAAAAGGCAAGTTAGCAATCCTTTATAATGCAAAGACGGGATATTGTAACGCACGTGACAGCTAACAGAATACCAGTTCCAGACCCAAGAGCCCCCAAGAGATCAGACGCAACAGACAAAGCACCAATGCAAGCACCACCAAAAGCAGCGGCAACTGGGATAACCCTCTTCAATTCCTTGTACATGCTCTGCTCACGGTGGCCAGCCATAACGAGACCTTGTTCCTTGAGCTGCTTGGCAACATCGCGGGGGCTGGAGCCGGAAACCTCAATCCAGGTCTTGGAGAACATGGCACAGGCAGTGAGCATAAACAGGATATAGAATGCAGTGTGTAAAGGATCCAAGAGAGCGTCGGTGAAGTTAAGAGGGGGGGACATGTAGTATGAGATGCCAGAGACAGCATAGAGCTGAGCAGATCCCTCCTTTGGCTCCCAAACACCGAGGAGTCGAACCAGGAAGTTCTCCGGAAGACGATTGTACAACATCTGGGAGACAAGGAAAACGTTGGAGCTCAGCGCAGACTGTAGCATGATAGGCATGTTGCTGGTGTAGAAGAGGCGAACAGGATAGGTACCCCTGGTCCCACGGTGGCGGCTAGACTTGACGGGGATCTCGACACGGAAACCTTGGAGGTAGATGACCGAGGCGAAGATGACAAGAGTGGCCAAAAGGTTCATGACATTGGGAAGGCTCTGCCTGTAGAAGGCCTCACGCAGGGCGCGTTGCTTGTTATCCCAGGTCAAGAGGAGATGGAATAAGGCAATAACGGCTCCCTCGAATTCGGGACCGCGGCCAGTGTTGACAGTGGTAGGGGAGAATGCCTTCCAGATGATGCTTTCGCAGATATTAGTAGCGATGAAAAGCGAGATTCCAGATCCCAGTCCATAACCCTTCTGGAGAAGCTCGTCAAGGAGGATAACAATGAGACCGGCGACAACAAGTTGAAGAACAAGGAGAAGGCAAACCCCGGCACCAAGGTCACTGGGCTGTCCATAGAGACCGGTCAAAACGTAAACAGTGGCTTGTCCAAGAGAGAGGATAATGGCAAACACTAAAACTGAATGTTAGATGCCAAATGTGCGTAAAGAAAGTTAGATGCGAGTACGTGCATTTCTGAGCAGTTTGATAGAGTTCGCGATCAGATTTAAGATCGAGGTTAACATCAATCAAGTGAGTACCAGCAAGAAGCTGGAAAACCATGCCAGAAGATATAATGGGGGATATTCCCAGCTCCATTAAGGTACCACGATTACTGGCCAACATCATTCTGAGCCAATACAAAGGATCGGATGTATCCGAGGACACAATTCCGTATAATCTGATGAAATTGATAGCGCGTCAGTGCTATAAAACAGATATGGTGAATCTGGAAAAACTCACGGCATTTGGCTCATGACCAAGAAAATGAGCAATGTCAACTATTAAAAAAAAAAAAAAGTTAATCCCGCCTCCCTTCCCTCCAATCGGCCAAACCCAGTAGAAGAGGGGGGGAGAACTCACCCCAGTCCACATCACTCGTTGCCTAAACGGTGTTTTGCGTTCGGGGCTCGCCACCTCCGGGAGGATTGGCACGAACGGCTTGATGAGATCAAGAAAGCGTACTGTGGGGGAAACATGTCTTGTTAGTCAAGTTTCTCGGTATATAATATTATTCCTATTATCGCATAGACAAAGGAAGGCTCAAGAAATAAGCCCTGCAGAGAAAGGGTAGGCACTCACTGCCGCTCATGATTGCGAAATTAAGAGAAGCCTATGGGAAATAAACAGAAAAGGAGGGACAGAGAAGAGAGTGGGGGTGGGGGGGGGAGTCTCTCCTCAAGAAAAGGGAGAAATGGATAGGAGTCGGTGAGTTGAAGAAGTTGTGAGCTTGAATGGAGGAAGGGAGAGAAGGTTGTTCAGGAGAACTTCTTGGGGGGGTTTTTTAGCTGCGAGGCAACGGGGGAGTTGAGGCCACATCTCTCTCATGTCAGCGAAGACCGTGAGTCTGTCTACCCCTGCGGCTGCTGTTCCCCAGATACCGTATGGCGCACTTTTTTCCCATTTCCCACTCTCATCCTCCATGACACAGTACCGGGACTATGGGGCGGACACTTTGCTACATTATTCTCCTTACCTTTCCCACCTTCTACGATATGTCATCTTTCCCCTAAGTTTAACCTATTTACAGCACACGTTCCTTGATCAATCAAGCCAGAGTGTCCCCTTCGGCGCTACAATACACAACAATGCCATGCGTGACCCTTCTTCAAGTACGATAGTCGAGGACAGCAAGAAACCTAGGGAACTTTTGCGTTGAGAAGAGAAAAAGGGAAAGAAAAAAAGAAAAACATAGTAACCTTTAAGCTCTATATTCAGCTTTCATCTTGCCCGTATTGACTGTAACAGTGTCGCATCTATGTTCATTCCTACGTTCTATAATCCCCATTCTTTACGTTTATTAGTCCCCTATCCTTTTACAGATCTTAACGGAATTCAAGGCGGGGACTTACAATCGTGACATATCTGCGCAGGAAAAATGTTAGCAAACAAAGGCTTTCGGCCTATAAGAAAAGGAATGGGGGCGCTCACTCGTGTGAAAAATCACAAGTGTAGTAGGCAGATTCGCCGCCTTTACCAGTTCCTAAAGACACCAGGATTTCTAGATCTTCCATAGCTAGGATCTCGCTCGCTCGCTCCTCGTCGACATTTTCCGGCTCTCCATTAACAAGCAGCTTTAGCTCTGAGGATCCATCGGTGGGAATAAAAGAAACGTTTGTCTTCTCCGGGACAACCCCTTCAACTCCGGAATACCCCGTTGCGCAGAGAATACGGCCCCAGTTAGCATCCCTCCCATAGAGCGCCGTCTTAACAAGCGGCGATCTAGCAATAGTTGAGGCAACTTGTTTGGCATCTTCAAAGCTATTTGCATCTTTTACACTAATAGTCACGAATTTCGTCGCTCCCTCCCCGTCTCTGACTACAAGTTTGCTTAGCTCTTCCGCAAATCCCGTCACTACAGCTCTAAGGGCCTCTTCTCCCTCGGTGCCGATCTTGATTGTTTCCCCACCGGCAGCGCCGTTTGCGAGAAGAGCTACTGTGTCGTTTGTGCTCATATCCCCATCTACGGAGATTGCGTTAAAGGAGCGCTCAACGGCGTGCCTAAGGATGCTCTGCAATGCATCCGGGGATACAGGCGCATCGGTGGCCATGAATCCTAGCAGCGTGGCCATATTAGGATGAATCATTCCAGCCCCTTTAGCCATACCAGCGATTGAGTACTCGGTAGAAGATCCTGGGAATTTGAAGCTTTTAGAACAGAGCTTGGGAAAAGTATCAGTTGTGCAGATAGCCTTTGCAGTGTTCAACCAAGCCTCGTGCGAAGTTCCCATGATCTTGTAAGCATTGGGTATCCCATCGAGAATCCTTTGTATCGGCAGCCTAGATGAATTCGCATCCTCAAAGTCAACGATGATATTCACCCCACTTCAAGTGTCAAGAGATGGCTAAAATACCTCTGCCCAATAACCCCCGTAGACATAACAATAGTGCTCGCCTCCCTCTCCCCCACCAAGGCGTCCACGGCCCCCCCCATGGCAATCGCATCCTCCACCCCCCCCTTCCCAGTAACCGCATTCGCACAGCCACTGTTCGCAACCAAACCCCGAACCCCACTTCCCTTCCTAGCATCCAACATGTCACGACTTGTCAGAACGGGTGCCGCCTTGAACACGTTTTTTGTGAACACCGCCGCCGCGGAACATGGCAGCTCGGATGTCACCAGTGCGAGGTCAAGAGACTTGCCGTCCTTTTTTACACCGCAGTGGATCCCACCGACATTGTAACCTTTAGGGTAATTGCCAGATTGGGGTACGTATTTCCACTTTTCGTTGGGGGTTGAGGTGCTGGCATGGTTTGCGGCAGTGCAGCTGCGGGCATTTGGAAGACGTTTGGCGAGTGAGCGCTTGAGGAGGAGCAGTGACATTTTGGAAGTGAGAATTGTGGCCTGTGGGCGTAGAATCTAGAGAGGGGGGGTGTATGATAGTGATCTGGAGGCGGTGGAAGGGGTGAGTCAATGGAGTGGGGGGACTAAGGGATAGGGGAGAGAATTAATACTTACAAGTATCATATAAGCAGTGTTGCAAAGAAGGCCTTTGATGATCGAACCCGAGGGGTTAGAAGGGGGGGGGGGGTTTGAATTGGGGCTTCCGAAAATGGTGATTGAAGGGGGGGGGTTCTTTAATGTCTTAGTAAGCAAAAATAACAGGAATTCTGATGGGATTTTTTACCTTTAACCCAGATGTGCGAGTATTTATTGCTCAGAAGCAGGGGAAGTGGGTGCCAGTGATAGTTTATTTGCTTTTTCTGCTACATTTTGCCCTCTTTTTCTGTCATTTCATTTGTTTCTTTGCTTCCCACCAATGTTGCAATGAAGGAGGGGTTCGATCAAAAAATGATCGAAGGCTAGGAACGCGCTTTTTCGAACCGGGGGGTTATACTATAAGATAGAACCCCTTCTAACAAATCGGTAAACCATGATATTTGAAGGCAGTTGGAAGCAAAGAAACAAATGAAATGATAGGAAAGAGGGCAAAAAATGTACAGTAGCAGAAAAAGCAAATAAGCTGGCACTGGCACTCCACTTCCCCGGCTTCTGAGCAATAAATACTCACACATCTAAGTTGAAGGTAGAAATTCCCATCAGAGTTCCTGCTATTATTGCTTACTACGGAGGTACAAGTACAGCCCATAAGTATTGTATATTTTACTAGCAGGGGGTGTTTGTGCTAGCAAGGGTGACGGGGTGAATTAGGTAGCTACCATACTCCATTCGCTCCGCTTATACCCAATTCATTACTCTTACCTAACGCTAGCCGAACACCCCTGCTAGTAAAATATACAATACTTATGGGCAGTACCTCCGTAAGACATTAAAGAACCCCCCCTTCTAACCCCCCGGGTTCGATCATCAAAGGCCTTCTTTGCAACGCTACTTCCCACTGCCTTCAAATATCATGGTTTACCGATTTGTTAGAAGGGGTTCTATCTTATAGCCCCCCGGTTCGAAAAAGCGCGTTCCTAGCCTTCGATCGTTTTCTGATCGAACCCCCCCTTCATTGCAACATTGAATAGGATGCCATAAAGATGATCCAAAGTCGTGTCTTCCGTTCGGAGAGTAATCTCACAGGCATGCAGCAGGTTGGTACAATCACGGAACAGGAAAATATACACCCCTAGCAAATATACAGTTTGCTGCTGATTGGTCGGACCTCAGTAATCCTGGCCTACGAGCCAATCAATGGGGACTGTATATTTGCTGGGGGTGTATATTTTCCTGTTCCACAATCGTAATCCCATCAATGCCCGACAGTTCTTAAGCTAATAATACGGTATGTTAGAGTTACGCGGAAATGCGCCATACCATGGGATTGATGAAAGGCGATATCAACATTATAAAATGGCAGAATAGGATTCTACTGGCAGCAGTGTTGGGGGGGGGGGGGGGGGGGGGGGGGGGGGGGGTAAGTTACCCAGG
>Ga0307517_10000582_pt1 | contig 62304 bp, 53 predicted proteins | sample 23_EM_MG_FD_194515 | JGI IMG/M metagenome (GOLD analysis project Ga0307517, IMG submission 194515) | Populus trichocarpa ectomycorrhiza microbial communities from riparian zone in the Pacific Northwest, United States - 23_EM | ecosystem: Host-associated > Plants > Roots > Unclassified | place...
ACTAAGCCACAAACTTGCGTTGAGCTGTAAATTCACGTTGAGCTGTCAGGCACTCTTTAGAGTGCCCCCGGTTGTGAGCGTGCGAACATCCGGGGGTTGTAGCCGAGCTACAACCTTGGCACGAGTACTAGGAGAAGCAAGTCCAACGTCCTAGCACATGGTCCGTTTATTCGAGTTTTTACGGAGTCCTAAGAACATTTCCTAAATAGGGCGGCCGCAACAGGCCTTTGTCTATACAAGCACTTTTGTTTACTCGCAATTTGTCGTACCGAATTTCTATGCAGCAGTAGCAGTAGCACTATAATAGTAATGTAGAAAAGAACGAAGATATATCATTCTGACCCTGCTGCAATACACGAATCAGCCACAAAAATAAGCTCTCTTGGCAAAGAGGTTCCTGACATTTGCACTTGTATTTAAGGTTCTGTTAGATGGGCGATTACGTAAGCTAAACGTGGTAGGGCGTTTAGCATAACTTAACGGGGTCCTCACCCTAGAGAACCACGAGGCATCCCTAGCAAGCGGCGCGGGATGGGAGGGAGGAAGAGAGAGGGAAGGGAGCAAGAGCAGGGTTGACATATAAGTTACTTCTGGCTTGGCCGAGGGCACTCGTACGGAACAAAGCCTCCTACCAGATCTCCAGGTTGCCGGGAGCAGAGTGTTATTGGACTAAAGGTCCCAGGCCAGCCACAAAAGGAGTAACTAGTTCCAACGCCCCAGAGATCTCGAGGTGCCTACCGTACACCAGTCCTGCAGTGCTTCGCTTCTAGAAAGTACCACTCGCGCGCCCGCTGCCCCCAGCATAAAGCCGAGAGGGCAACCATAACACGAAAAATCCCAGCAAGGCATGAGGTGTGCACTACCGAGGACTGAGCACCGCCCCGCAATCTCTCTCCTTGCAATGTCGCGATGTTTGTAAAGCCGACTGCTATTGCATACAGCTAAATATTGACCAAGCCTCAGAATTTTTGGGAGTATGCAATAGCAGTCCGTTTTAAAAACATCACGACATTGCGAGTATCATACCAGAGTAGAAAAAACCAAAAACAGCCTACGTGATACCATGTCAAATGCAACAAGCTCCAACCCCCAGCCTAATTGCCATGTGCCTCTCACAGTGCCGTAGGTGTATTGGCAGCATATGAAGTCAAAATGGTACCGTTATTTCTATTATAAATCATCTTGCACAGGCATGGATGCTGGGGGTATGCCCGCCAAGGAGACCCCGGAAATCGAGAAGGCACGAAGTCTTGACTGTGTATTCCTTTACCCCCACCAAACGGGCAGTATCCCAGCAATCGATTGAACCTAATTCCTCACATTTCATTGAACGCAGCACGGCTCCAATATTAATAATACTACGGTAGTACCATAAGCACTTGAATATCGGTAACCGGACCCCGCGCTAAGATGTCCGAAATCCCCACACTTGGACAGGGGGGGCGAAAACACTGCGAAAGCTGACCGCCTCAATCCCAGCTCAAAATGATGGGGCTCATCTTTGGGGATCATTCTGGACTAAAGAGTTCAACATGCCACCCCCGCACCGGTGTCCCCGGACACCCGGTGCGCGGGGTGGGACGATGTTGGTGTGTGCCTACGGGGTCGAGATGTTAGGGAATGCCGTCCCGCCGCATGTGAAGTGTGTGTGTAGTAGAGAGGGGTGCTTCTGGGCTGGCCTGGTGGTGGAAGCGTGCGGAGGACTTCCGATGTCTACAGTAGGGCACGTATATCTGGATTGGTGGTGGTCCTCTCCTTAGGTAGGAATAAACTATTGAAATCTAAGACAAAAAAACAAAAAAGTGGCAGATCTTGGCAAGGGCAACTCAACGTCTTAGCGGGAGGCTTAATTCTTACGGCACAGCACTGTATGATAATACCCATCCAACTACTCTTCCACTCTAGGGCCAAGTTGAGCACAGCAAACTCATATACTCGATGCCAGTAGCCAATTTTCATGTGACTTATTATACCTAAATTAACCTGGTGCTGTCTACGAGTACCGTATTGTCGCGGCTGTTTGGCTAATGAAATGACAGCATAGATACGACACAGCACTGTATCGTACCACAGGATTCACCGGAATTCTGCTAAGTAATCGGGCCTTTTCCAACACCGACCCCTTATCTGCTATGTCCGTTCTCTGTGCCGTTATCCCACAGCCGGCCGCGCGTACTTGCGGGTGTCAGCTTAGGGTTGGTTGCGGAATGAAGATTACAAATTTGCCATTAGACCACCGCCGTTGTTCGTTGATAAGCTACGATACCTGCCCTGTTGAAGTGCCTCCTGCATTCACCTCTGTCCACCGCAATTGCACCTTTCCCACCAGTCTTTCGCACCCCAATTGCTAAAAATGTCTTCACTTCCGAAAACCCAACGATCAGTTCAAATTAATGAACATGGAGGATTAGATGTTATCAAGATTGTCACGGATGCACCCGTGCCGATCCCTGGCGATGATCAAGTTTTGGTCAAGAATGCCTTTGCAGGGTTGAATTTTATCGATACTGTTTGTCCCTTCCCCTTTCCTACCTCTACTTTTTTTTTTATAAAGAGGTAAGGTTACAGGCTTATTAGTAGAGCAGTACGCCCGCACAGGCCTCTATCCAGCACCGTCGTTTCCATTTACCCTTGGACGTGAAGGGGAGGGCATAATTGCTGCTGTTGGAAAGTCCGTTCAGGACTTCAAGGTTGGCGACAAGGTAGCATATTTAGGAGTTGGCGCACTGCAGGAATATACCGCTCTTGATACGCTCCATGTTGCACATGTCCCCTCAGCTGTCCCGGAAGGTGTTGCGGCAGCCGGTATTCTTCAAGGCCTTACGGCTCTGACGTTCGCCCGTGAGAGCTACGAAATTAAGAAGGGAGACTATATCCTCATTCACGCTGCGGCTGGTGGCTTCGGGTTGTGGCTTGTTCAGGTTGCAAAGGCGATTGGCGCACGCGTTATTGCAACTGCTTCCAGTGACTCAAAGCTTGCACTGGCCCAAGAGCATGGTGCGGAGTTTTTGATCAACTACTCAACCCAGGATTGGGTTGCCGAGGTCAAGAAGATCACAAAGGATGCTGGTGGTGGGGTTGCTGCTGTGTTTGATGGTGTCGGAAAGGATACTTTTGATGGTGACCTGGAAGCTGTGAGGAGGAAGGGAACGGTAGTTTCTCTGGGGAACGCTAGTGGAGCTGTTCCGCCATTCGCAATTACAAGGCTAGGGTCCAAGAATATTAAACTCGTGAGGCCACAATTGTTTGCCTACATCGGTTGGTAGCCATTCTGGAGTTTGGGGTAATGGATGGTTGTTAATGATGCACAGCCGAGAGAGAGGAATTCGACGCTTATGCCAAGGAGGTTTTCGATTGGATCATTGAAGGCAAGGTTAAGGTGAACATCCACAAGACATATCCGCTTGAAGAGACCGTGCAGGCGCAAAAGGTATCATAATCCACTTGTTCGCTTTATGGTGGAGCTTGGCTAACAGGGGGGCCACTACCTAGGACCTTGAGTCCCGCACTACTACCGGGAAATTGGTTATAAAGATTTGAGACAGATATCCCATCTCAGAGCCGTAGATGGATACAGATATTTGATATTCAGAGTCGAGTGATGGATTATGTAACTAGTGATATCCTAGCTCGAATGCAATAAGCAGCTTCACCAGCACAAGAGTAGAAAATGAGACGAGTGAAAACAAGGTGCGAGCTCTTGCGGATTGTGGGAGCCATCTCTATAAAGTTCCTTGTAGCTCCCGGGGCGAACTTGGGCAGAGTTTAAGACCTATCACATGAGCTATTCCGATGTTCTCTCTGGGCGATAGTACGTGGCGTGTTAGAAAAGGTCAAGCAAACATAGGATCGTAACCCGAACAATCAAATAGTGGATTTGTCTATAGCCTATAAACTGATGCGGCCTAGTAATCATTTAACCAACTCTGCAAGCAACCTCTCGGTACTCCGAACCCCCTGTAGAGCGTTCTCATCGGGCCCCTTGCCCGGAGTCCAATTGGCATGAGCAAAGTCAATTAATTTGAGCTCCTCAACCTTCTTAACCTTCTCATCTTCTTCGTTGTCATCGTCCTCATCTTTTGGCGGCTTCTTGGCATTCTCCTCCTCCTCTTTCAGTGCTGTCTCAAGAGCCTTTCCATCACCCTCATACGAAAAGAGGAGAGAAGCAGAATACATCCTACTCTCTTGCCCCTCAAGCACCTCGCGGACTTCCGTAACCTTTTTCAAGAACCTCCCAGAAATCAACTTCTTCTGCTCCTCGCTGATATCCGCAGAAAAGTACTCCCTGACAGCCTCCAGGCAATTATCAGCGGTGAAAGTGCGCCCGTAGTGTTTGTCGAAGACTTTATACCCGCCCGCAGCCTCGCCTTTCCATACCTTCATCCCGGCAACGCGCAGGCCGAGCGAGCGGGAGGTGGTGGCGTCGGAAACAGCGTCTAGACGATCGCGCTTTTCCTGCGGTGCCTCGTCGTCCCAGAGCTGGGCTCCCAGCTTGATGTCCAAGACGCATGCTTTGTCGAAGCCGTAGGTAAGGTTTTGCAGTACGATGGAGGTATTACGGCTATGCGTGGCGGGCCCCGTAGTCGGCTCGGGACCGGAGAGCTCGAGAGTTCCGAAGAAGGTTGGCATCCATTTCTGGAACCTGGGGTGTTCGGCAGCAGAGGTGTAGAAGGCTACTTCGCGGGCCGTGCAGGGTTTTATGACCAGTGCTCCAGATTCATCTGAGAGGACGCCATCGCTGGCCATTGTCAGCCTGACAGGCCTAAGCTTGTAGTTTGTTTGGATGGGTAGTGGGCGGGTGGAGGCGGTTAAAAGAGAGAAAAAGACCAACAGGGGGTGGATCAAACTTACTGTCCGGCAGCGGCAAGATCAAACGCGCGGAGGTCCGACGCTTTAAGCTTGGATGATGTCATTTTTCGATTTTTGAGTGTCCGAGGCAGACTATAGTGCGCGTTTTTCTTTGGTATCGAGGTTGAACAACAGTGGGGACGGATATAATTTTATATTCACGTTCAAGTGGAGGGAGGGACCACATCCCTATGCTGTTCAAGGAGGTAGCAGGGTTTATACAGTGTCTCACAATCGCGGGGTAATACCGGTGAGACTCTGTGGCGGATGTATCAAGACACCCTAAGTGCCAAGAAACAGGGGATTTGGAACTGGACATCAATGTGATTTTTACTTTGAGCCCAAAATCTAGAGCTTCCCAAACGAATAACTCACTTGACTTGATAACATCGTCACGCTAGCCTCGAACTCTAATCCCTTAATAGACCTAACGCCTCTACGTCCCCAGCTTCAGTGCCCGAAGAAAAATCCAAAAAGAACCCTCGCTAAAAATTCTGTAGAGGATAGAAGCTGTAGAGGTCAAATTTGTCGGAATTGCTCTCACGGTGAGTCGAACCGCTATGTACCTGAGGGCAAGATAAGGGAGCTGAAAAAGACCCTTGGCACTTCAAATGTGGTTTCCCCCTATGTCTCGCAAAAGGTACGGAAGTGGGGGGGGCTTATCGTAAGATCAATTCGGGTTTAGGATGTCAGCAGTTCCGGTCATTATTTGATCCAGGGACCCCGGATTCGGAAGTTCCTGTGCTCGACATCATTCACCTGGGAGAGACATTTGGTCTTCCGGACGGGTGACTCCGGTCATCAGCGTGGCTGCATTTAGCATGAGGTGGGTGAGTGAGGTCCCAAGATGTAACCTAAAGTAGTAGAGATAGAGGACGTGCGCAGTAATACCATATGATGCCAGTAACGGCTACCGGTAGTAATAACACGAAACGAAGACTCTGGGTAAATCATTAAGTTTGGTTCCCTATTGTGCTGCTATATATAGTAAGACTGCTACAATTTGTTAGTGATAATTAACCCACGATGGTATAGGCCTCCCTGATTGTTTGTGATATGATGCAGTGAGTTGAGCCAAAATGCACAGGATATCAGAGGAATTCACGATCCAGCCAACGGGCAGCCAGCCAGTCCGGAGCCGCATGGACAGTGTGAGGGCATGCTAGAAAAAACGTTAGGCCTCCCGTCATGACAACCATCTCCCCGCTCAGCAACGATTCGGAGCGATGCGTGTTTGGTGAATTTCCGACCTTCGTTTCCCTTAATTTTTCACTCTCCCCAACCAAGCATCAAACTTTAGAGAAAAGCCTTGGTGGGGTCGTCAGCACCAGCAACGAACCACTCCATCCAACTGAATACAACCTGAAACCACACAACACCACCGACAAGACAGGCAACAGTGAGACAATAAAAAAATGACCGAACCTGCTGAGGCTTCTCTTTCTGAGGCTGTTGAGAAACTCGAGATTAATAGTGCCGGCGAGGAACATGAGGACGAAGATGCGGTTAGGCTTGAAGATGTAAAGATAACTAAACTTGAAGAGAAGCAAGCGCCTAAGAAGAAAAAGAAGAGAAGAAATAAGCCAAAGAATGTATAATTTCCCATCCAGCCTTCTTTTTTATTTCTTTTTTTCCCCACTACCTTTCTTTTGGTGAATTTTGACTGACAAGGATATCGGATCAAACAGCCCAGACCTTCGGGATTTGAAGGTAAGATATAGCTCTAGTGTTAGAACTTTAACTAATTAATGGTCTAGAGCACCATGTTGAAGGCCCGTTGACTCCTGATGCAGCTCTAGAAGAGCAGTCGCTCTATCATTCGTAGGTTATCCCCACCTCATTTCACAAATAACAGCTAACATTGCCTAGGAATAAACCGTTTTCTGAGTATATATACCTTCCATGGTCCGCCCTAGCACATGAATTGTTACTAACTTCCCACTCTAGACGTATTGAGATATGCATTCAACGCTACAAGTCCAAGCGTAAATTCGACGCTCTCCGTTCCCAGATATTCACTACCTACTTGACTCTTGGTGGTATCTCTACAGGCCCCAAGCAATTTTCTGGGGGGCTGGACTACAAACAAAATGACCACTTGGACAAAGAGCAGCTAGAAACCATGGCAGCGACAGACTTTGTCTCGACTAACCTGGATGAAGACGACGAGTGGGAGGTTGATTTTCCATTTGTTGTCCGCGGGTTCTTGTCCCATAGAGTCCCCTACGTTCTCGGGTATATCGAAATTGCACACTTAGAACTTGCTGCGCAAGTTGTTCGCAATTTCCTCAACTATGTGAGTCTAGTTTTTCCCTTTCTCCCCTCTCCGCACCTGCAAAAATTTCTAACATGCAACAGATTATATACCACAACGTGGCGCCCGAGCATGCGGACGGCATCAACGAGGCTATTCAGATCTGCGACATGGCTGAGAAGGAACTGGCTCTTTGCCGCCATACCTCCCATCGCCTTCCAGGAAATTTCAACATGGCTTGTTCGACTCTTTTCGGTGGTCACTACGCTGGTATGAAGGATGAGACCATGACTTGGGATACTCTCACACCCCCTATTGGCTTAACTACTAAAGAAGCTACCGATATCTTCAATGCCTGTGTCCAAGCCCGTGGAACTCCTGAGCAGAAAGAGGCGGGTCTCAACGTAAAAATTACCAAAGCAGAGTACATGGGTATGGAGGTCATTGGTATCGTCTTCCCAAACCTTGAGAGGAAGAGGGGCAAAGATGAAGCGAAAGCAGAGGAGCCAGAGGGAAGCAAGACCAATGCCAACGAGGATAATAACCCTGCCCCGAAGCCGTACGAAGCAACTGGGCTCAAAGCTCTTGGTAGACTGCTCGTCAAGCCGTGGACCCCAGATGACGAAATGGAACCCGAGACCGACCTCGTTGAGTTTGACATCTGGCTTGAGTTGGAGGTGCTCCAATTCTGCTTCACTGGAATGCATATCGAAGCTAAGGTTCATAGACTTAGCTCTGGAATTTTCTGGATTGATAGTGTTACTGTATGATGCCCCCTCACTTTTATCTCATTTGACATTGATTAATGGTTCAACAGGCCGTCCAATGCTCATTCTACCTCCAACTCGACCCACCTGACAAGGCCGGTGACAACGCCAGCGACGATGAGTTCGACTAGTTTTGCTATAGCTAGATGATTGTTTGGGGGCTGGTGTTTCTTATGCCTCTTTTTTCTCTCTTCTCAATGATATCTCCATACTTTTAATACACTTGTCACAGTCTGCTCGAGAACAAATCCCCAAAAAAGACTTCTCGCTTTAAATTAGGTGTTTAAGTGGTATCAAAAAAGGGTGGACATAGTTGTGAAGTAGAAAAATTTAATCACCTGCGGGATCTCACCATCCCCCAGTAATCAACTCTTTAAACTTATTCCTTTTCCCAAGAAAAGTTACTAAAATTATCTTGCCCGGTAAACATTATTTCACGTAGGTTTTTAAAAACGCCGAGGGGACCTTTCATTTGCCCCTAGAACACCTCGCAGAGAAAGAAAGACATTATTGACAATGAGAGATCTATGGAACTAAGTGAACGATTGAGGGTGTTGTAGTCGGGGGGTGCATGAAAGTCTCTTACATTTTGTGGCGCAGTTCGGCACAAAGTGACAGGCCGGATTAGGTGTAGGCCATGCCAGACTTGTCTTATCACTTTGCGCCACCCTGCGCCACAAAATGCAAAAAAAAAAACTTTCATGCAACCCCCCAGTACAAACGCTTAGAAAGAGCTCACTACCCTTCCAACCTAGTGGTGATGATTTTATCCCCGACCATTGTGGGAGACATTAACCCCATCTCGGTGACGAAGTTGGTGATGTATTTCGGATCAACGTAGTCGACAAAAGTCAACTCCTCCTGGGACATGGCACCTTCAACTCCCTCGGGGTTGAAAACAATCACGTTTTGCTTGACCGGGATCATATACTGGTCCACAGGGAACATGTCGACAAATTTATGGGTTTCCGTAGCCACGTAGAACGGACGGTCGATGTTCCTTGCTGCGAGTGCGACGTTTTGAGTCCCCATCTGTCATAGATATATGAAAAAATCCGCATTAGATCGCAATCTATTCCTAGTACATGTATAAGCGTAGCCAGATAGGAGGTTGATATTTACCACGTTGATAATGCTCGCGTCAGTGAGGGTTCCTTCAGCACCAACAAGGACAAAATTGGCTTTGTTCATGGCGTATGTGACCGCGTTATCGTCGATAACAGCAACCGAAATACCAGCGGCCCTGAGTTCCTTCGCAGTTCGCAGACCCTGACAGCTGGGACGAGTCTCGGTACAGATAACTCTAAACTTCCGTCCTTTATCTCTAGCGTTGAGAAGAATAGCCATAACACACCGACTGTACCCATGGACAAATATGACCGAGTTATTCGTAACTACCTTGAGCCCGTTCTCAGCGACTATGGAGCGAGCCTTGCGAGCACGCTGGGCAAACAAATGCCCATTCGACTGAAGTTTTTTCTTGAATGTGTCGAAATCCCGGGGGTCGTCATGGGAATGGCGGGTAATGAACTTGGTGAACAGATCGCATCCAGCTGTTAGGGAGATTGCGTTTGGTACTGCCTCTTTGAGAGTGTCCGAGCCGACCTGGATGGTTGATAGGAGCTCGTGGATGGTATTGGCCTCGATGCCGTCGCAGAGGGCACAGAGAGACTCGATTGCCGCGATCGGCATGCTCTTGGAAGGGTCTTCCTCGAGGAGACGAGAGTAGTGACCGAGGATATCGAATTCGCCCATTTTGGAGTATACAATTCCGGGTTTGCAGCCACTAGGCAGGAGTCCTCGTGATTGAGACATGTTTTAATTGTGGTATTGCGCAATCAGGGACTCGAGGGGTAGGGTAGTAGTGGGGTGGTAGTGGTGGAGTTGTAGTGGGGTTGTATCGTAGTGGGGTTGTTGTGTGGTTGCCGCTGAAGCTGGTCAACTGCAAGCTATCATATGGTTCAAGACGTCCATAGTGTTCACCAAATAGTTTGTAACGGGGGACGCCTTGGCATAAAAAACATGTGCTCAGGTTCAATCCCTACCCAAATCATAGATTTTATAATTGTGGTCCGGTATGTTTCTGAAAATGCCAAGGCGCCCCCCCGTTACAAACTATTTGGTGAACAATAGACGTCTTGAACCATACATGTCCAAAGCATATTGAACCCGAACATTTGAGTCTGAATTTAGTATGGGGCCACAGATGTGCACAGACAATCCGCCGCACAATTTTTTTTGCCCGTATGCAATAGCAGTCGTGTTCACAAACGTCAGAAAGTTGGTGTTATCCGGTTTTTCTCGCCGAGACCGGGCTGACTTAAGGTTGGACGGTGCCTGGAGTCTGGAATTGCTTCCTTTTCACTCCCAGTCCACATAGTAGAAAGATAGTGGAACTACTGTAATTAGTAGTTATCTTACTTTTTTGGTTCTCTGGTATTCCTTCCATGGTATATGCACAAGCCCCTGCTACCCTGCTTGTCCCGATGCTTCACCACTACCCCTGCTACTTGAGCTTTGCAAAAGTTTCCGGAAATGTGGACTTTTGCTTGGTGCTAACTTAGGTGTCGCCATCTAATAAAATGTGCCAGTCTCCACATTTCCGGAAACTTTTGCAGTGCGCAAGCACTGAGCAGCCTATTAGTGTATGATTCGTACAAACCAAGACTTGCATAAGAATATTAGTAATTTTCAAATGATTATACTGTTCAACCAAGATCACTATCTGACTCAAAAAACCCTCTAGATTATTCTCCTTATCTCTTCCCTACAATGTAGAGCTTTTTTTTAAGTTCCTGAGAAAGCTGAGTGGCTTTGTATATTCTTTTGGAATAAGTCATTTTCAGTGTTAAAGTAAAAAATGTATTATGCACAGCCACCAAAATTTAATTGTTGCCAGGATAGAGCATTATTTGATTAGTAATTCCATAGTATTTCGGCTTTTTAATTGCATTTTATGAATTTGTCAGTGTATTTTTTTACCTAGGCTATATCTTATTCTGCAAAATAATATGATAATACTATCTTTATTATAAACTCATAAAGTGTAACCCTGCTACCTTATTTTATGACATGTGGGGTGAAGTCTTGGCATACAAAGCGGCTCAGCCTTTCCTTCAGCTTTGTGCAGGTTTTGGTTTGCACGAACCATAATAACAATTTAAATATTATGATACAAGGTCCGGCAAGAAGTTATAAAACAGTTAATTGAGGTTAACTAGCAAATATATCCCTGCTTGTTCCAGTTAAATGTTCCCTGCCCTTGTTCTTGTACCTCACCACGATATATAACACATTAGTTCCCGTGAATTTGATGCCCAGGATGCCATCCAACCTCTAATAAGCCCCCTCACCTTGATAATATTAGGTTTTTGGGACCCGCCAAGCTTATCGATATCCAGAAAAGATAAGGGCACAGACCCCGGTGAGCCATACAGCAAGCAATAATACGGTAAACAATGACATGACACAGCATCTCGCGATGCTCCGCCTCGCTCTGGTGGGGGCATGGTAACACAACCGTCTGCTGACGACAACTCTCCCATTCCCTTGTCCAGACCATCGCTTTTTGCTCTTACAACTTCGTATCTCTCAGGTACAATAATCCTATCTAACAACTGGCCACGTCTACCTTCTTGCCTCCCCTCATCCCTCTAACCTCCTACTCAATACCCGCACTCCTTCGACTATTTCCAAAAGAGCCCACATATTTCTTTCATCATTCCTCCTTCCAACACGCCATCGTCTACATTAGAGTTGAGGTAGACGGTAGTCTAGTCATCCGCTAGATCATTACAACAAGCGAAATCTATTTTAAAGGGAATAATGTGTTCCTCCGATTGTTTCTTGGCCGTTTTGGCTGTTCTCTTTCCTCCTCTTCCTGGTATGACATTTCATCACGTCGTTTGAATCTGTTTGTTTTTTTCGATACCTTACTGATGACACATCCCGGAGTTTAGTCTGGGTCAAGCGCGGTATTTGTTCAGCAGACTCTTTTATCTCATTAGCGTTATGTTGCCTCGGATGGGTGAGATTCAGGCCTATTATCTACTGAATGTCTAATTACTGACAGGTCTACTACAGTTCCCCGGTCTCATTCACTCCTGGTACATCATCTCAAAGTACCCCGACCCATGGGATGCTACTTACGTACCGATCGCTCATGAATCGCGGAGCACCACTTATTACTATCAAGTCGCGCCTGCTCAACACCCCTCTCATTCCTGCGCCCATCAGCCACGCCCCCACCACCAGCAGCCAGATCCCCAGTATCACACTTTTCAAAGTGGAACCACCGGCCCCGCAGGTGCTGGGGACGGGCAGCCACAATACACTGTAACTCAGCCCGTTCCTACATCTCCTGCTCCTGCTGGAAATAGGCAACCGGAGAGGTACACCAGCCATGAGCAACAAACTCCCCCAGAGACACCAATGAATGGCCCTGAGGGCGAAGGAAGTAGCCCGCACATCCCGTCCGGCGAACCACCCAGCTATAATAGCGTCATTAGGGGCGATCACAAGATCCAGACAGATGATTAGAGACGTAGGGGACCAAAATTGTAGATTAGATGGTGAAGGGTGGTGGGTATTCGTGAAAAACCGTTCTCTTAACTGCTTGTGTTTGCTTTTCCTTACCCTTTGTCCCCTGTTTTCTGGGGTCTCAAATTTCAATAACTTTCCTCTGTTGCTGTTCGATATCGACTACCGCTGCTGGGACAGATGGGGGATTTTAATGGTATGAGAACGATGATATGTTCTATGATTTGGGTTTTGGCGTGTCTGGATATGGGTCTGTTCTTTTAATGCTACCTCAGTTTTAGTTTTTACTCCCTTGCCCCACTCATTTTACCTCTTCCATCCTATGGTATTTCCTACGTAATATCTTGTTAGTAAATTAGCTGCATATCTTGCAGGACATCATTTCGCCTGAGGCTCCGGCTCGATGAGCGTTTGCTCAATAAGTGTATTAAACCTCCTCGGTGCTTTTTCAGGAACTAAATATTGATAACAATTACCTACTATTTCATAGCCCCAGTAGCTATCTGTGACATTCCAAATAATTCTGCTGCGAAATCAGAGCCCGTTGGGTCCCCTAGCGCGCATAGAGTGGCAAGGTCGGGCCCGTAGAGGGGCGGCTGCCTGCCCCGCCTAGACGTCAGGACGATCGAACGTCTCCCTGCAGGCAGTTCTAGGAAACTCCAACACCTCACCATTCCTCTGTTGACTATTAACCATCCACCATTCTCACCCCCAAAATTATCTATTTTGAAAGCCTCATCCTACGTTAAACACCTTATTTAGCGAGATTATTGTCCCAGTCCATTCTCACTCAAGACCCCAACGCCACAACTTCAAACAGCGTTCGCGTCAAGCAACCAGAGTTAAACTTATCTAGTCCACTAACTCTTGCCTTCCTCACTACAACAAACTGTCGAAAAGAAAGCTTTCCTCAGAACTATCGGTCCGCCCTGAGAAGCAAATCATGACGGTAAGTTAATACACCACTTGAGCGAACTCCCCCCACACAAACGACAGAGCCAACTGACTCCGGCTTCCCAGGACACCTCTTCAAACATGCAGCTGGATTCGCCAGCCGATACCGCTACCGGCACCATCGATGAGGGGCTCTACAGTCGCCAACTGTAAGTCGTCCTTATCGTCAGGGGCATCAACTTCTTGAATGTTTGTCTACTAACTCTAGCTTCATCGATAGCTATGTTCTTGGGCACGAGGCGATGAAACGCATGAGTCAATCAGATGTCCTCATCGTTGGCCTAAAGGGACTAGGTGTCGAAATTGGTAAACCTTACACCTCTCCTGTCGGATTCGTGTCCCTGTTTCTCGGCACCTGTTCTAGAGTTCCCCAGATCATTAACGCAGGCTTATAGCGAAAAATATCTGTTTGGCCGGTGTTAAATCCGTTACTCTTTACGACCCCTCCCCTATCGAGATTTCAGACCTCTCCTCCCAGTATTTTTTCCAGGTATCAGACGTTGGTAAACAGTCTGATGAGGTTTCTGCGCCTCTGCTCGGAGAGCTGAATACCTACACACCTGTATCTGTCCTGCGCTCAAATCCGTTCGACGACGTTGAGCTTCTTGGTAGATATAAAGCTGTTGTAGTCGCCGGAATACCTCTTTCTGCTCAACTTAAGGTCAATGAATATTGTCATGAGAACAAAATCTCTTATGTTTCGGCAGAGACTAGAGGGCTGTTTGGTAATATATTTTGTGACTTTGGCGAGGGCTTTATAGTTATTGACCCTACTGGGGAGAACCCGGTTAGTGGCATTATTGCTGGAATCGATAGCTCTGGACTTGTCACCGCGCTGGATGAGACTAGGCATGGCTTAGAAGATGGAGACCACGTTACATTTAGTGAAGTCCAGGGAATGGAATCACTAAATGGAGCTGAATTCAAAATTGAAGTTAAAGGTATAATAATCAGCTTCCTCCCCATCTTTAAGCCCAGCGTTAACCATTCCGGAAACCCCCCAGGACCATACACATTCTCGATTGGCGAGGTTTCATCGCATGGGACATACAACCGCGGCGGCCTTTATACCCAGGTTAAAAAACCAAAAGTCATCAACTTCAAATCACAAGCCGAGCAACTAAAAGAACCCGAACTACTCGTTACTGATTTCGCAAAGTTTGAACGACCTCTGCAGCTTCACATTGGTTTCCAGGCCCTCCACCAATTCCGCGAAAAGGGCGGCTTACCGCGACCGATGAATGAAGAGGATGCGGCGGAAGTATTTAAGTATGCTACCGCTATCGCAGATTCGCTTGGAGAGTTGAAGCCTGAATTGGACGAGAAACTCATCAAGGAGCTGGCATATCAGGCGAGAGGTGATCTTGCTCCAATGTGTGCTGTTATCGGAGGCTGGGCAGCACAAGAGGTTGTTAAGAGTTTGTCCGGGAAGTTCAGCCCGATTGTGCAGCATGTCTACTTTGATTCTCTTGAGAGCTTGCCCACTTCAGTACCACGCACGGAGGAAAATACTCAACCATTGAACACTCGCTACGATGGTCAGATTGCTGTTTTTGGGAAGGACTTCCAGGACAAGATTGCCAATGTTAAGGAATTCCTTGTTGGTGCCGGCGCCATTGGCTGCGAGATGTTAAAGAATTGGGCAATGATTGGCTTGGCCACGGGTCCTGAGGGCAGAATCTCGGTGACTGATATGGATTCGATCGAGAAGAGTAACCTCAATCGTCAGTTCTTGTTCAGGTCACAGGATGTTGGCAGACTAAAGAGCGAGTGTGCTGCGGCGGCCGTTCGGAAGATGAATCCCGACCTCAATGGAAAGATCAATACTATGAGAGATCGCGTAGGGGCGGACACTGAGAATGTTTTCGACGAAGGCTTCTGGGAATCCCTGGATGGTGTGACAAATGCTCTTGACAATGTTGAAGCACGAACATATGTCGACCGCAGATGCGTTTTCTTCCGAAAGCCACTTCTCGAGAGCGGTACTTTGGGAACCAAGGGTAATACTCAGGTTGTCATGCCCGGACTTACAGAGAGCTATTCCAGTTCCCACGATCCCCCGGAGCAATCATTCCCCATGTGCACTGTCAGAAGCTTCCCCAACAAGATTGAGCATACAATTGCCTGGTCCCGCGAGCTCTTTGAGCAATATTTTGTTCAACCTGCCGAAAATGTTAATCTTTACCTCTCACAACCAAACTTCTTCGAGGCCACTCTAAAGCAAGCCGGCAATCAGAAGCAGATCCTAGAGACCATCCGCGATTACCTTGTCTACAATAAGCCACTCACATTTGAAGAGTGTATTATTTGGGCCAGACACGAGTTTGAAAAGCAGTATAATAACAACATCCAACAACTTCTATACAATTTCCCCAGGGACTCCACAACAGCGTCAGGTGCCCTGTTTTGGAGTGGTCCCAAGAGAGCTCCAGATCCATTGACCTTCAACCCTGACAATGAGACCCACATGGCCTTCGTCAAAGCTGCGGCCAACCTCCATGCCTTCAATTACGGTATCAAGGGAAACGCAACCGACGAGGTTTACCGCAAAGTCGTTGGGGATATGATTATATCTGAATTTACACCTTCTTCGGGAGTGAAGATTCAGGCAAATGATGCAGAGCCTGACCCGAATGCTACCCAGACCGGCTTCGACGATGAGGGCGAAATCCAGAGGATTATCGAGAGCTTGCCTCCTCCGAGTGCTCTTGCCGGATACAGGCTGGTGAAGGTGGATTTTGAGAAGGACGACGATTCTAACCATCACATGGATCTCATTACTGCTGCGTCAAACCTTAGGGCTCTCAACTACGGCATTCCTACTGCCGATAAACATACTACAAAAGGAATTGCTGGCAAAATCATCCCTGCAATTGGTAAGTTTTGTTTCTTGCCCTTGGATATAACATGCTGATCGATGGAATTCAAATACCTAGCAACAACTACCTCTATGGTTACTGGTCTTGTATGTCTCGAGCTCTACAAGATCGTTGACGGGAAAAACAAACTTGAAGATTACAAGAACGGTTTCGTCAACCTCGCCCTTCCCTTCGTGGCTTTCAGTGAGCCTATTGCTAGCCCGAAGGGCAAGTACCAATCTAAGGAAGGAGAGGTCACCATTGACAAGATCTGGGATCGATTCTACTTCGACTATGACGCTACTCTACAGGAGGTGCTAGACGTTATGGCCAGCAAAGGCTTAACTTGTTCTATGGTTAGCTGTGGTGTTAGTCTGCTGTACGGAAGTTTCTTCCCCCAGAAGAAGCTCAAAGACAGGCTTCCGATGAAGTGAGCATATATCCCTATATTCAAGCAAGCGACCCCGAGAGCGATACTAACACGTTTTACAGGTTAACCAAGCTTGTGCAAGAAATCTCTAAGAAGCCTGTCCCAGCTCACACCAAGAACCTCATCCTCGAAATTTGCGCCGACGATGAAACTGGGGAGGACGTGGAGGTTCCGTACATCTGTGTTCGTATTAGATAGACATAGCTCTGTGGCATGAAAGGTGTTGTCTGTCTAGAGGGATTCCTTTGTCTTTTTTTTATTTTCCTTTAAAGGAACCCTTGGTTTTGCTCGCCACCCCGAGAGACTGCGAATTTTGAATGGTTTCGTGTCCAAGTTTACTACCGACCTTGTCGATTTTACGATAGCAAAAAAACAAATCTTCTTAGCTAGTTCGTTTAGATTTAGGTGATGCTATGTTCGATCCTAGAAGCCCGGGTAGGACCTCAGGTGTGATACGAAGATCAAACTTTTGTGGTGTGCCCACCACGTTATCAAAGACCATCGCCCCTTCACTCAGCACCAGCATAACACCATAAACCGCATCGCTCCAAATTCCAAATCCGCAGATCACAATACAATTCTGTCTAAAAAAACAAAACCAACCCCTCCTCCATTCATATAATGCGTACGATAGCTCAACGTTCGTGCACAATACCAAGCAAGCAAGCAAAGCAAGACGCAACGAGGGTTTCTCTCAAATAAAACACCCGAATACACTAAAGTGGGGGAACATAAAAAAATGGCAAGGTGGGTAAATAGATACAAAAGCGATCTTTTTAGAAAGGGATTGTCCGGCAAAACTAATCATCCGAAACGCTGGCAAACTTCTCCATCATGTCGTTGTATAGCCTCTCGTACTTTCCTACGATGACCCCTTCGCCGTCGTCCGGGATCTACATATTCTAGTTAGCATCCATTTTTCGATAAATAAGGCTATCAAATAACAGAAGCTTGGTTACCTCAAACTTCATAGACCGAAGTTGATGTTGTATATCCGATGTCGCTTCCCTGATCTTGGCCCAGCTAACACCGGACTGGACTGCCTTCTGAGACTCATCGTAAAAGCCCATCATGGCCTTCATCATCCAGAGTGTCTTCCAAACAGGGCAATACTGATCGTGCTTGGAATACCCATTCTGTTGGAGGAAGTCTTCCTTGATCAGGGAGCTTACGTCTAGGGTGATCTTGTCAGGGTCAGAGAGGGCGGATTTTCCGACTAGTTGAACGACTTGGTCGAGCTCTTCGCTATCGGAAAGCCTAGAGAGACTGTTAGATTCGTGAGGTTGGTGAAAGCGGCAAAGAAGGGGGGGTTACAGTTGTTTGATCCGGTCTCGAAGAGTAGGGAAGTCGGAGAAGTTCTTTTGGTAGTAACCGTCTAGGACGTTGGTGTATTTGCTGTAGCTGAGGGATGTATTGATACTTGGGAAATGCTTGCGTTGAGCGAGTTTCTTATCGAGACCCCAGAATACTTGCACTAGATGAAGCAAATCAAGCTCAAGTTAGGGATCGGAATTCCCCATACTCAAATTACAGGGTGGAGGATAAATCAATCATACCAATGCTAAGGGTGGCAGAAGTAACCGGGTCAGAAAAATCACCGCCGGGAGGAGATACGGCACCAACAATGCTAACACTCCCTTCTCTATTCGGGCTACCAAGAGCTTTGACCTTGCCAGCACGCTCGTAGAAACTTGCCAATTTGGCACCCAGGTAAGCTGGGAAACCTTGATCAGCCGGCATTTCTCCGAGACGACCAGAAATCTCACGAAGGGCTTCAGCCCAACGGGAAGACGAGTCGGCCATCATCGCAACGTCCTTTCCTTGATCACGGAAGTATTCTGCAAGCGTAATTCCAGTATAAATAGATGCTTCACGCGCCGCTACAGGCATATTGGAGGTGTTTGCAACGAGTGTTGTCCGCTTCATGATGGGCTCTTTGCGGCCATTAACCTCAATAGAAAGCTATAATTAACTATTAGCCTCCGGCCCCGACCCAAGTTTTAAGATAGTTATGACCTCTGGGAAATCCATCAGGACTTCAGCCATCTCGTTGCCGCGCTCACCACACCCAACGTAGATAATGCAGTCGGAGTTGGAAAATTTCGACAAAGACTGAGAAATAACTGTTTTTCCACAACCGAAAGCTCCAGGAATAGCTGTTGTACCGCCCTGTACACAGGGGAACAGGGCATCCAACACTCTCTGGCCAGTCAATAATGGGTAATCTGCGGAGAGTTTCTCCGACACTGGTCTGGGAACTCGCACGGGCCATGATTGCATCATGGTAAAGTTCTGCTTTTTACCTTCGAACTCGATTTCAAGAACTGTATCCTCTAAGGTATAAGAGCCCTTCTCAGAAATGTGGGTGATAGTACCCCGAGCACGAGGGTGCAGAAGAATTTTGTGATCATCAAGGAGTGAGTTTTCGTAGACACTCCCAAAGATGTCCCCTCCAGTGATATGATCCCCGACCTTAAGACCTCCAGGGTTAAAGTCCCATAATCTCTTACGGTCCAAAGCAGGAATTGAGATACCACGGGGAATGTAGATACTGTTTGAGATTTCGTTAATAGTCTTTAGAGGCCGTTGAATCCCATCGTAGATGGTCTCCATCAATCCAGGGCCAAGCTCCACGGAGAGGGGCTTTCCGGTACGCAAGACGGGATCTCCAACAGTTACACCAGCTGTATCCCCATAGTCAGTCTTTGTCAAATTACAGGGAGCGTTAGGGCGCCCGAGCCTGTTTCCTCGTAAACCTGGATAGTAGCTTTGTCGGCTTCTATTCGAATGACCTCTCCAACCAGTGAATCGTGTCCAACGCGAACCTAGGGATGGAGAAGTTAGCAGAAGCTCAAGTACAGTATTTCCATCGAACAAACTCACCAACTCGTACATAGCACATCCTATCATGTTCTCTGCCACCACAACGGGCCTGTTTGCTCGGCTTGTTAGCAAATATGGCTGCGGGGTAGCTTCATTTCTAAAGCCATCTCATTCCACATACCCAGAAACCGAAAAGATAGAACCTAGACGATCCTGTTAGCACTGAAGTACTTGAGATGCTGAAGAAAACATGGATTGGTTGGTAATAGCGATTGAGGATAATTAAGGTAGTTAGCTCTTACCATAATCTCCTTCCTTCGCGTTCTCCTCTGCCTTTCGTCTCTCCGCGGTTTTAGACTAAAAGTTATAAGTCAGCTGGCGGGCCAAAATTCATTTATTTATCGTTAATAGGACATACCATGGTTGGGTATCTGGATGCTAAAAAGTAAAGTGAGTTCTCTGAACGGGGAGTGTGTTTCCAATTCAACACAGCGGAGTGTGCAGTCCGTGGGGGATATTCCGCCTCAGTGAACAATAGGATTATTCACGGCAACCCCACCTCATGACGGGCTTAATGCGGTATCCTCCTTACGCAGGCTTCTGTATCTCATCTCACGGCAACCCCGCCTTACCACCAGCTCTGCGACTGCCGATTATTCTTACAAATTTATGTTATACAGCTTTCCAATAGAGGATTATGCGATATCACATACAATTTAATAGGCACACTTTTTCCCTCCTCCTTCCTACAGTATGCACCGGTACGAGATTATTATGGTTCTTGCTTATTCTCGGCCTCTTCTCCATCATAAATCCACCACTGGGGGCCATTCAACAAGCGAATTCGCTTCTGCCCTTGTACGGGCTTGAGGTGATTCCCACAGCAGCTCGCTTCCCCAGGTTAGGTTTAGCTAGGGTATATTTATTGAATCAATCCCCAGAGCCATGAAAGCACCTTACGAATGGTCGTAGGATGGAAGATGCAGCACTACCGGTATCAGATAGGACGGTATTTGCTTTTGGGCCACATTCCAAAAATTCGGAGCCAAACTGCCATTCCCAGGTAGTCGCCCAAGAGGAATAGCCGAGTTTAAACTCAACTGGGCAAAAATTGATTGTCGCCCACCACACCCCTCCCATGGATACATGGAAGGCCCCACGATGCTTCGAGAAAAGGAATCGCCCCCTTCCCTTTCTCCTCATTTCCCTCAGCTCTCCCCCCCCCATCCCGGGGAGAGCCCAGATATTGACAGAAGGCAGCTAATGTGGGACAGGGCGTCCGACCTTCCGTAAAACATACCCATATGGCGGCCATGCTTCCTCCGGCTACCCGCATTACATGAGGGTTAAAAGAAGATAAATAAATCGTCGCGAATCATAGGATGCCTGCGTGCCGTGCAAGAAGGTCTCCCATGTGAGCAACGATTTATGCATGTAACATTGGCACTGGAACATGGTAAGCGCACAACGATGATCAAATTTCGGGAAAAAGAAAACTGAGTTCCTATTCGAGCACGGTAGATTGGCATAGAAGCAAGCGGTTGGTAACTGCTTTGATTTGGGTGTTGAGAATTGCATTTTTCTCCCCATAGACTATGCTGGTTTATGAATGGGAGATACAGGGTTCAAACATGCTGGAGCGTGCGTCTCCTATGATATGTCAATCCGGACAAGTGGGTTCTTGTTGATTCTACGAGTGTACTGTACTGGCATCCCAAGTTGTCTCTTGGTCCGATGCTATTGATTCGTATCAGTAGGGAGATGGGTTTTACCGACTTGCCGCCCTTTATCGCACTCACCGAAGGCATTGGTTCTGCAGGAGAACTTGTTGTCAGCCTTTTAGAGAGCCAATTCAGGTAGTACGAGCTGTTAAGGCTATCGGTGGAGAATCGACAGCCCAGGAAGCTTATTGGACATCTCTTATACAAGATAAAATTTTCTACTCAGTTCATCCGCATCCTTCGACAATCCTTGAACAATAAAAAGATAGGCAGTCAGGCGAGCCAATGGGAGTATTGAATGTGATGCTCTGTCGCACTGCAGCTGGAATTCTACAGGCCTTCGATTTCTATCGGATAAGAACTGGGGGCGGGAAAGCTATAGGCAGGTGGCCAAGTAGACATTGAAAACCGTACTTTTAATGCCTAGGTTAATTGATATTGGTGCTGGGGAAGAGAATACGGAGAAAGATACAGAATGGAGGGGAAGCTCTGAAAGTTGACATTAACCCCAGCCCCCCCCCCCGTCAATTGAAAAGACCTGCCGAGGGGTTCCATAGGAAAGTGATGTGCCATCTATCCATGCACCAATATTTTGTGCGTGCTTTTGCGCTCGCGTTATGTGCGAACGAATGCATCCATGTGGGGGGGGTAAAACTGTGAGAATTAGCAGCATGGTAGACAGTGTAAATCTATAGTTACCGCCACAAACCAGACAATGATGCTGCGCGGTACACCCTACTACTGTATTCAAACCTTTAAGGCGCTGCCTGAACAGTGGGGCACTTGTGAAACCCCTAATTCTAAGGCAGCTGGAAGGCTTCCCACCGAAGCACTTCCTAAGGACAAGATCATACCGACCTAGACCAAGCTACACGGATCTAATTGATTCAACCCACCCGTTATGAGTTTTTAGAATTACATAAGGTTGTAAAATGCCCTTGTCAGTGCCCACATTTCTTCTCCGCCTCTTTCTCACACACCATCAGGGATGTTCTATTCTGTGTGTGAACTCGAGCCCGAACGTTGCCTTGTGCAATACCGTATAGGCCAGCCCGCACATGGAGAAAAAGAGGTTCCAAGGGCTAGGAGAAATAATTCAGCCGAACTTCAGTGAGCTTCAGTGAACTTCAGTATTCACAAGTTCACATCTTCGACCAGGAACTTGGTCTACACTTGAATCAGCAATCAGCCCATCTAACCAGCGGCATCAGGAAGGTAGAGGAGCGTTGCTGTGGTGACAAGTTCAAGTGCACGTTCTTGGCTCCCACAGAACCTCCCTATTCATGTGCTTAATTCTTCTCGAGAGGCACCTTGTCTAACCCTGTTAGGACACCATTTTCCGATCAGTCGCCTTCTCCCACTTCAACTCCTTTCCGTTAACTTCCCTCCTGCTCTCCCTTCCCTTACTGGCTGCTTTGGTCTGCTTCTTTAGTACTCGAGTACGGTGCTCACTGCAAGCTTACCATTGTACCCTAACCTAGTTATAACTCGTCCCAACCTCTCTCCCCCTTCTCTTCTCCCTCCCCAACTTTTTGTCTCCCATTCCCCCCCCACCTCCCTTCCTTCCTTGGTCCTCCGACTCTTGTTTCCCGACGCCTTTCTTTGTGTTCAGCGAGTTCTCTCCTGGCTGCTTCCCTCTCCTTCTCCCTCTTCTCCCTCCACTGCTATTACTGCTTGCTCTTGCTTGCTGTGTCCCGCTTCACCTGTACCGTTGCTCCTCGGTTCTGTGTCCCAGTCCCGTGCATCTGCGCTAAAAAGAAAAAAAAAGAGGGTGCCGAGCCGCTAAAGAGATCCTTGTCGGTTCCCTTCTACCCTAAGCGCACCCCTTCTTCACGAATAACCCGAGTCTCTCTTGCAAACTCCATCCCCTCGCCTACACCCACCCGTACTCATCCACTCCCTTCCCGCTCTTTCTCCGCACTCCGGACGGTGCTTTATACCGAGAATCATCTGAAATATCCCTTTTTCAGTCAACACTTCGGGAGAAAGGGGAAAAAAGAGGGCAGCTTCTCCTTCTCAAGTATCCTCTTGCAACACACAGGTAAGGGGTTAAACCTAACGCTTCCTCCACCTACAATTGGGGCGCGTTCATTTGCCTTGCATTGAGGCCTTCTGCTGACACTACTAAATAACTTTAAATTCGTTCCCGATTAGTCAATTCTGAACAGGGCTTGCACTATATAAGCATCTCGTCTTCATCTTCGGACGGCACAAGTGCAACAGAGATAACTGTTGAATTCTTGTTTTCTTTTCTTTCCTTAGCAGAGAAAAAAGATAATGTCTCCCGTACGGTACCCCCTTATATCACTGCCTCAACCTGAACCTGCTTTCTGATTTCCTACGAAATATTTATGTCGCGCTCTTGCTTACGAAGGTTGATTTTTGTTTCTGTTTGCGCAGGCTCAATTTCTTCGAGAGTATAAACTGGTGGTAGTAGGTGGGGGTGGTGTCGGAAAGTCTTGCTTGACTATCCAACTGATTCAGAGCCACTTTGTTGATGAATATGATCCGACTATTGAAGGTATTTCCTGACCTGCGCTTTCTTTCTCACAAATGGACTTAAGTCCCGATGATCTTAATGTTAACAAATTTAGACTCCTACCGCAAAGAGTGCGTGATCGATGATGAAGTCGCACTGCTCGACGTTCTGGATACGGCCGGTCAGGAGGAATATTCCGCAATGAGAGAGCAGTATATGCGCACCGGTGAAGGCTTTTTACTCGTGTACTCTATCACTAGCCGTACAAGTTTTGAGGAAATTGCCACCTTTCAACAGCAAATTCTTCGAGTCAAGGACAAAGATTACTTTCCCGTAATTGTTGTTGGAAATAAGTGTGATTTGGACACGGAGCGCGCTGTGAGCCAACAAGGTAATCGGCTCCAATTCCCCGAATCCCCCAGCTTCTGTTTACTCACCACATTCTTGTAGAGGGTCGCGACCTTGCCCGCCATTTCAGCTGTCGCTTCATTGAGACCTCCGCCAAGTCCAGGATCAACGTGGATGAAGCCTTCTACAACCTGGTGCGAGAGATACGCCGTTACAACAAGGATCAGTCTGGCGGTTCAAACTCCCCCGGTGGTGGAAACATGAACAGCAATGGTGGTGGTGGAAATGGTGGTGGTGGGGAGTACGGCAAGGGTGCTGATGAGAAGAACACTGGGTGCTGTGGTAGTTGCATTATCTTGTAGGATGGTGCCGGGAGGATGGAAGTTGAATATTAATTTAACTGGATTTTCGTGGCGAAACGCGGGGTGATCCTCTTTATGGATGGTTGATAGGATGGGGACTCGCAGGCATTTATGAGGACAACTAACCTCTAACTGCTGCATGCGATATTCGGCTATTAACTATCTGCCCTACCCTTCTTACATAATAATCCCTGTTTCCTGTCGCAATATTCCAGCTCTCAATACCCCATATCTCTCTTTTGTTACCTCAATGACAAGGCCGCGGGCGACAACGTACGATGCATCGCGACTCTGGTGTTTTCTTGCTTCTTGTTCCTTTTTTATACCATTCTCCTCACTACTCTTCTCTATGTAGTTTTTTTCTTTCCCAAACTTACCCTTTTCTATGTCTTTTCTCCATCCCTCCGTGGTGGACTGGTGGTTTAACGCTCGTGTTGTCATTTCCTTTTGATGTTTGTTCCGGCCGGCCATTTAGGCCGAGCTTTTGTTTTACCTTCAGCTGTGAGCACCGGGGGGGGAGAACACTTGGTGTGGGGAGCTTGGAGGGAAGCTTGGGAGGAGAAAGTGATCGTGAGAGAAGACATGACAAAAAGCAATCTAACCAATCCATATCATACTGTAATTCAACCCTCAAATTCATTCTCTGTATTTTCTTTTTCGTTTATTTTATTTTTTTCCGCTTCCACCTCCCCCAGGTCCCACTTTTTTTCCTGTGATCGTTCGTTTCCTTCTTTCCTTTTTTGTTTTCTGCGATGGCTCTCGCAGAGAGCCTATCCGAAATGATACAAGGGATAAATTTTCATAAATAATGAAGCTAAAGTTTTTTTTTTTCAAAAACCTCTGAGCTTCGCGTTCGCGAGTGATTTTTCATGTTCAGTATAATCACCGCTGTGACCCACCGCATGCGCTACCGGTACGGGGAATCTGGCCCTTGCATGTTATGCACCCCTCTCCCCCTCCTCTTTGATCACTTCATCGTCAGCACCACCATCGTGCAGCCAACCGGAGGTGCCGTACCGCAGATCGCCCCGAAAATAGCGTACCACAGCAATGAGGTTTGACCTGACGGCATCTACTTTCTCGAACCCTCCTTCCTTCTCCCCATCCTCCTCCCTCCCAGAAATCATCGTTCCCAGCTCATTGCCTGCAGGATAAAAACCCGGGACCAAAAAATTGTATGCCCCTCGGCACACTTCCTTCCTTCCTTCCTTCCCTCCACCCTACCTACCTACCGTGATTCTCGCTACGATGCAGCGGGTCACAGAAATTAGAACCGCCGTAATTGGCGAGAAGATGCAGGTGTGCGGGAGGTGTGTGGGGTCGGCCTGCAGGACGCTCCCGAGCGGGATTGCTGCAGCAGGCTGCGCCGATCCGGGGGGGGCGGGGGGGTTTAGGGTTTTCGGAAATTGCGGAGGGGTGTGTACAGTAAGTTAGATAGACAGAAGTCGTTGGCCGGAGGTGGGGGGGGGGGGAACAAGCTTTCGGGGATGGGGGGTTATGTTTGTATGATACAATGTACAGCTTGGGAGGAGTCGGATTAATATCGGATGGATGGAGGTCTTGTAGTGAACTGGGGAGTTTTTTTTATAGTTTTTTTTTTTAGTGGGGTTATGCCTCGAGTGATATTCCGTGATGGGATGTCTTGTGCCTAGGTATGTTGTTCCTGGTGGATGGATGGGTGGGATTATTATAAGATGGTTTGTTCGTGATGAGCGAGGGATTGGTTAGGAGGTTCCTCCTCTGTGGTATGATGGGATGTATGTAATCTAGTCTCCACGATTCATAAAAGCTTAGGTTATGCCCGGCTCGTGGTCGTCGTCGTCGTCGCAGTTTGAGAAATGCTGTATGACACTTATCACCCTAGAAACGCTGAGGAGATATTATGATGAAGTATTGTTCTAAGGTGTTATCGAACTGGTATTTACGAAGGATTGAACATTGAAAAAAACAAAAAACCTGGATTAGAAAAGTCGAGCGGGTCGGAGAAGCGAACTCTTGGCCTTTGGAAAGTTATTGTCTGGCCATGGCCCTTTGTTTATCCTTATCATACGGCTAGAGCCTATATAGTACTGTCCTTGGATGACTTAAAAAGCCGTATCCTCCTAGTGCCAATCTTGGAACAGTAATAGCCCCATTGCCACTGTAATCGCAGTCTTATATATCCAAGAACACAGGACAACCCATGCTGAGTATCGGATCCCCACTTGATCTAAAAGCTCCCAACCTTCACCCGCGGATAAACAGCCCCAGCATCACAACCTTCACAACAGTAAGAAAACAACTGTACCAGCCTTCCGGCACCATTTGATTTTTGCAACACCAATAAGCAACAAAGTTCTCCTCTCTCTCTCTCTCTTCCTACGGTTCTCAGATACTGGGAGCTCCTGGGTTGTTCATATTATCACACAAGTGGTGGATATATATATACCAACTCAACGAACCTTTCATTTTTGCACGTTTTTTCTGGACTTTTCCAGTATTTCCCCACCGGCGATTCGGTTCGTGAATTGCTACCGAGAAATCGAGTTGCCAGTTAGAGAGCTGTTATAACTGGTATGTACACTAGCAAGGTTTAATAGGCCAAGCCCTCTACCAGAGCAAGTGCTGATTCTCGAGGTCTCGAGGGGAGGATTGCTAGTCGTGCGCATTTCAATAAGCTTGGTATGATGCACGCTTTAAGAGCCTTGTGCTGTAGTATCGTAGAGATTTGAAGAGGTGTCGTTAAGGGAGGGATGGAGGGAGGGTTTGAATGTTTTTGGTCCCGGGGCTGGTGGGAGTAACATTAGGAGGAGCTTTGGAGGGAGTTGGAGTGAAGGTCAGAGAGAGGATGGTGTAGCTTGACTGTAGGTTTTGAAGCTATCGCTTGAACTAGAGGTTGTCGTGATGTTTTAATGCATAGTGAGCCGTGCATCCAAATAATTGCCACTGTACCGTATGGTAAAACCTGAAGTGGGGTTGAAATCCTGCTCAATTCTTGTATCGCTCAACTAATACATGTAGCTCGCTATGGCGTGGGAAACGTGTTAACCCAACGCAAACCGACTATGGCACCGGTGGATAGGAACCCTGTGGCTTGGAACCATAAAGTGCCTGTTCGGTGAGGTTTGGGAATGAGAAACTCTCCCGGAAACCTGCTGTGTACTTCTTCCATTCACTGCTATTTGCGTGCATATAGGTCCAATGCGCTTTGTTTGCGAGAGCCCGCTGAAGGCGATACCAAGCAGCCCTTGAGAGGTGCCATCCATTTGATATTTGCACCAGACTTTTAGTTTGTAGGGTACAGGCATGGCAGTAAGTCTGCCTTGGCCTGCCTTGGCCTGCCTTAAAACAAGAGCTATATTCCACGCTCGCCAAGATCCTTTCTCAAAGGTCAAGACAGCAGCTCGTAAAGTGCAAAGAGAGCCCATGGCACACCAAGCTAACTACTATCCCTTCCTATATCGCAGGTCAAAGCACAACCCAACAGTTAAACCCGAGCTCCTCCCAGAATTCGCAGAACCCTGCACAACCGCCGCCGCCGCCGCCGCAACCCCTAGCGATAAACGCATAACCCCTTTGTGTAAATCCCCAAAACCCAGTACCGCTCGTGTAGCCCTCCGCGCTTTGGTCGTCGAAGGACGACAAGGATAAAAAAGAGTAGCAGCTCGTTCCCACAGATCCAATCCAAGGCTACAGCCCCTTCCACCAGCAGCGCCCTATAAAAATGCCTCCCAAAACCAAAACCCGGAATCGATACGCTGCGATATCACCGCATAATTCCAGCCTTACACCACACCAGCCCGGGGATATGGGAAGTGTCAATGTTGGTGTGGCATTCCCTGGAAGAGCATCGGTAGAAAGGAGGAGGAGGAGGAGGAGGAGGTCTGGGTCGGTTCCTGAGACACAGCTGAAGGTGATTCAAGGTTTTGTGGCACCGGAGTGTGAAGTTGATTTTGGCTTCTAGGGTGCTCCATGTTTGCGGAGTGCGGAAAAGATGCTATGGTGAGAGGAAGGGGGAGTGGTGGGTTTGTTTGCCCTTCGTGGCCTGATTGGCTTCGCACTTGGTCATTTAGGATCACTCGTGGGGGAGATGCTGGCTGATTGCCGTTTCAGGGGGGGTAGAGGTATTCGGGTGCGGATACTGTAATTGGTCCCGGTATCGGGTTCTGCGCATCTAGCTATGCTGGAGTTTCACAGTGGTAGGAACCCTAGGCATTCTATTCTTTTCCACCTCTCTCTCCCCCTTGGGTTCTCGATGTGCGTTGTTAATTTTTGTTTCTTTTTCCGTTTCCAGGTGCACGTTTCCGTCAGGTTCACTTGGGTCTTTATGTCTCGCCCCACTAGCCCCTCTCCTCCTTTACCCATTGGAGGACGATACAGGTGGATACCGGTATATGCTCGAGTGTCGCTATCATAGGAGGTGTGCGCAAATAGGTGAAACTCGTGCGCTCTTCCTTCCATCCAAATACCAATCGGCTTCGTTTGGGACTGTGAAACGGGAAATCACGTGCTCGCCCGATTCTTAGGATATGCCGTACGGCTACTCCGCCAGCTTCCAACGTGCAAACCGGTCTTCCCATTCCTCCATCCATCCACCCATCCATCCCAGCTGGATCCCAGATATTCAGGCGACCAACCAGGAAGGAAAGAGGTGCCGGGAAGGTGATGGAGGAAGGGATAGAAAGGGAAATTGCGACCCGAAGACGGGTTCAAAGGACGCGTCAACACACTGAGTCGTGGCCACGGAAACACCGAGAGAGCTTCGAGTGATCGCCAGTGTCCATCCTGTGAGTGGAGGAGAGGATATTGCAGTCATAGTGATGGTAGGAAGGGCAAACCTCCTCCTCCTCGATCGGCCGAACCTAAACAGATACAGGAGCGCAGCCGTGGCGCTGGTGGTATGGGGGGCCAGAGAACTGGGATTAGCTCAAAAAGTATCGCTTAGACAGGCTATCGTAATTAGGTCTATTAATTTGCTGATCGCCCTGCGTCAGCCTATTGGTTCTTGCTCGGAACTCATAGCATTGGAAACCGGACCGAGGCTGGGAGGGCTACCAGCAGAGAAAAGTTTCACTAGCTGTACCTGAGCGCTCTATTCAGCGGAAACGTGCCCTGGTATGAAGGGCAGTCTGTCGAACTTCCTTTGATTGGCTCTAGGTCCCTCCCAACCACTTGGAGAGCGGTGTTTGCTCCAGTCACTCCGCCAGGAGTTGAAGTTGGACAAACCTTTTGTCCTTCACTAAAAAACTTGCATATCTAGCCTATTCAGACGCACAATTCGCGTCACACACACTCACACGTGATTTTGGCCGGCCAAACCAGAGTTCCACAGACTTTGCGCAAGTCCTGCCCGAGTACGGCGCCAAACCGCCACCCCACCCACCGAGTGATAAGATATGACCGAATAGCTCCGTTTTTTCCTATTTGATGATGTGCATTCCATGCACTGCACCCCGCTTCCCCAACGATACGATTGAAGCCTCCTCTGCATCCTGCCCCTTCACCCCACCCTCACCTCATCCACATTGACGAAAAGCCCCGCTCGCATGTTAATGGCTTGGAGTTTGCTGCCGAAGGTTCTTAGGCCCGTCCGCAAGGCAAGCATGCAGCAGGCAGGCAGGCATTTCATCCTCCCTTTCCCTTCCCTCATAGTGTGCCCTTCAATTGCCACCATGGCCAAAGTCTTCGTCAATTAGCTCGATATCACACCGCCCATAAGCTATCGACTGGGCGTGAACAAAGCAAAACGAGGCGACAGTCCTCAATGCAGTCAGTCAGCGAGTCAGCCAGTCAGCCAGTCAGCCAGCTGCCATTGAGCGCTCGATATAAACGCAGCATCGAGATCCGCCCCGTCCCGGCGATTTCGTTCTCACCCAGGCGAGTCGCACCACATGAACCCTTTGCGCGAACCTCGGGGAACTCTAGGTTAACCCTAATTGTTCTCGAAAATAATTGCGCAATCCGGTGCTTTTACCGTACGATTGAACATCCGATTAGTATTTATTTATTTTTTACTTTTTTCTCTCTTTTTCTCTATCCCTACATATCATTTTTCTTCATTCTCTTCATTTTCATTTTTTCTTTCTGCTAACAAAACTAAAAGAGGGGAATGAGAAAGAAAGAAAAAAAATCCGATTCGCCTAAAGTTGAAGGGAGGTCAGGCGGTCCATGACGATGACGACAATTTAGATAAAAAAACCTCGTGAAAAATATTACAGGTCTCGCTCGATTCAGATAGGGAAAGGAAAAATATAATTAACGAGAAATGAAAATTCCCGCAAAAAAAAAAAATGGGTGAAGAAATTTGGCGAATTGGAAATAAATAAAATAATAAATAGAACAGAATAGAATACCGGTATGATAATATAGCGATTAACTTGAAGGAATTCTCGATATTAGTATGTATTCCGACCCGTTCCTTCCAACATACCGCACCCAAAACCCGACCCCATTCGGCTCCTCCTCCTCCTCCTCCTTCTACCACAATACTGACCGCCGCGCCGCATCCCGACAGCGCCCTGCCACCAGCTCGCACCGCAGCAAGACGACCCCCTCCGTCGGGGGTAAAAAAAAAAAAGAAAGAATAACCGCCAATTAACACTCTGTAACCCGAGAAAGTCGGGGAATTGCGGATACTTTTAAAAGTCTTGCTGAATCCAGGAACGCACTTATTAGGGACATTTGCGATTCTGCCATCCAGAGCCAAATCCTAGAAATCTGGTTTGGTCCGTAGGCGCATTTGCCTCAGATTCAGAGTCTTTTTTTTGGAAAAGTCTCTATTGTATCATACGAGTACAGTTACTAAGCTAATACTGGAGAGTACTAGTACAGCAATTCCACTTACCCAACCTGCCCGCAAAATCTCGTAGTAAAGTCCACTACGCCATCTCCGTGAGACTCTCGGCCCTGCAATAACCTCTGGATTCGGAGAGGCAAGAAACACCTATATAAGAAGGGCCAGTGGTTTCCCGACGGTCTGTACTGTAGCATCGGCCCTTAAAACATGTTTGAACTCGTCAACTTGAACTAGTATCTATTGCCATTCGCCAATTCTGTAGATTATAACTTGTCAGATTAAACCTTTTATATTTCGCCTGGATTGATTGGCGGAGTGGTTTTCCCCCCCGGTGGTCTGATAATCTAGTTGGATTCTACACAAGTCTCCTCCTCCTCCTCCTCCTCCTGCTCTTCCTGCTCTTCCTGCTCCTCCTGCTCCTCCTCCTCCCCGGCACGCAGCCTGCCTTTCTGGAAAAAAAGAAAAACTAGAAAAACTAGAAAAACTAGAAAAACCAAGCTCCCGGTGCTAATAACCCTTTTCCTCAAGAACCACCAAGGTACTGGGATGGTTAAAGTTTTCTCCTCCAACTTAGACTATCCTTTTTTTTTTTACCACCCTTACAACCATACTTTTCACATTATTTTTTCTTACCAATAAGTTTAAGCGAGCGAGTGAGTGCTATGAGGTTCTCTAGACTATATCCCATGTTAGGGGCATGGGGAAGGGGGGGGGTTGCCACCCAGGTATTTCCCTGAAGTACGCCCCGAGTCATGCACGTCTTCGCGAAAGCAGAAGTCCTTGTGTCGGCATCTTTGGAGGGGCTTTTCGGGAGGGTTCATCTCAAATGGACGGATGGACGGATTATTCACAGTACTCGTAATCCTCCGACGTTTGTATTATAAAAACGGGCGGGGGCGGGCTCGCTTGCTCCTGCATTTTTTCATATTAATATAATAGATGAGATAATGGCAGCAGCAGCAGTAGTAGTAGTATTATAGTAGCAGTAGCGAGCTATATGATAAATATCGAAAGAAAATGAGACTGGGGTGTGGTGCGTGCGCTTGTAACAAAGTTCCCCTTATCAAAGTGTTCTCATGTGCTTAGTGAACCATCCAGGAATTCAAGGGTAACATTCTAATACCCTTTGAGGCCGAATCAAGACCAATGCACTGAGTCAGACGCCTTAAAAACTTCCGGGAGTCCTTCCTTCTATCACAAAAAGGTACAGTAGGTACAGTGCCTGTATTTCGTGTTTCCCCAGGTCATATGAGAGTCGCCTTGGCAGCATATGCAGACCCAACCGTTTTTATACAAAGGTCGGAGAATAACAATACGAGTGGTGGCTAGTAGGGGTTGGTTACAGTTGGTTAAAAAGGCAAAGAAGGGGGCAGAAAATAGCGTTGTTTGCATTGCAGAGCCGAGGGCTAGTTCGGGTGGGCGGATGTATGATACCACGGTAATGTACAATACAATAAAGTATCTTTTTGAGACCATGGAGTAAGTAAGTAAGTACTTGTAGGTCCTTCTTTCCACAGTGCTGTACTAGTGAGTTAACGAAGAAGGATTAGTCTTGAGATCCCAGCATGTTTTACCACAAGCTGATTCGCTCACAGGATAAATAAAAAGCAAAATAAAAAGATAATAATAATAATGGCGAAAAAAGAACATTCCACCGCCACTACACTACTGCACAGTTACTGCACACCGTGGACTTCCCCCTCAAGCACAGAACAAACCTCACCCCAAGATATCAGCCTCTACAAAACACTCCCGATGATCTCCCTGCTTCCCCACCTCCCCTCCTTTCACACAATGCATGTAGCCAAACCCCCAAACCAGCAAGTAAGTAACACAGCGGAACCCCATCCATCCCACCGGCCACCCCCCCATCTCCAGCAACAGAGTAACACGACGCCCGATCACCAACAAGAACCCACCCATATGATTCTCCAAATCACCGGATCGTCGGGTCTCTCCAATAAAAAAAACTGCCGTGAGGCAGCGAGAAATAAATCGCCTCCTCTTCCTCCTCCATCCATCCGGAGTTTTTCGTGCCCGGGGTTTTGAGACAAGTGTTTGCCGGTAAACACTTTATTGTTCGTGGGTTATTTGTTTTATTGTTTAGAATGGAGCCGGTACTTGTTATATGTGGGTAAAATCGCTGCATGATAGTCATGATGCGTATACTAAGGAGGAGGAGGAGGAGGAAGAGGTGGAAGAGGTGGATAAGTTTGGTGGTGGTGGGGGAGGAGGAGGAGGAGGCCCAATACGGTTACATCGCCGACGGACTAGATTTTTTATATATACGATCGTGTATCGGGTATGCTGTCCGTCGTTATGCACGCTTCCTTGCTTTTTTTTTGCCTTTTTTTTTTTCCTTAGCGGGGGAGGGGGAGGGGGGTAGGCAGGTGTGGCCGAGTCAAGAATGGTGATTGAAGTTGAGCTGGCTGGGATAGATATTCTGGATAGAGGGATTATTTATTTACGGGTTTGTTTGAAGCATGAGCGATAAGGCTAGGGAAATCGCTCTGTAAACACCTTACCAAGCTAAAAAGAGGCATTTCTGGGAGAAGGGGCTGGATAATCGGTCAGTCCGGTGGAGATTGTGCTTATTTTCCTGCGAGAGTGCTGGAATATAGTGCTGTAGTAGGCCGAACATCTATCTTGATGATATCACCTCTCTCACCCAGCAGGAGAATACCCCACCGAGCTCATTTCATTCCATTCGCACATGCATACATTTTATGCATTGATACATAACTACATACGTATCATGCCCATCATACCCCGGGCTGGCATTTTCTTCCCTTCCTTCTTTCGTTCCTCTCCTATCTCCCTTCTTTCCAGTCCTAGACTAGTAAAGTTAGACCTCCTACTAACTCACGAACATTTATTTATTTATTTTAAAAAAATCTTCCGAAATAACCGAAATCTCCACAACCGGGACTAAAGCCCCACTCGCAAAGACGCACCAATTCAAGCTGACATCGATCATCCACCCCTCCTCCGAATATCAAAAACCTCCCTTTATCTCTCTCTATCTCTCTATCTCTGTATATCTCTATCTCTCTTCGGGAATACACAACTCCAGCCTAGCACCTGCACCTAATCCAATCCTGCCCACACTCAGGCAAAGCCGGACAAAAAGGAGAAGGAAAGGCAGAAGGAAAGAAAGAAAGCCACGCGGCAAGAATGTAGCCCCGCCCAAACAAGGAACAAACGAGCGAACCTGTGTAATGGAAGGGAAAAGCAGACCCGTCCCACGGCTTTCACGAGCAAGAGGGAGGGAGGAGGGGAGGGGGAGAGAAGCGAGGAAACAAATCACACGCAATCAATCAATCAATCAATAAAACCGGCCAGCAAGATCCGCAAATACGGTAGATGGATGATCGATTCCCGGGCGGAGATGTGATATGTAAATCTCCAATGCTTGGACGATCAGTCAGTCGTTGTCTCAATGGATGCACACAACTTCTAGATTGTGTTCCAGCAAGCCGGGGGGGGGGGGGGGTGTACAGGAGTGGAGCGGGGAGGGGAGGGAAGCGAGGAGGAGGATGAGGAGGGGGATGCTTGATGTACGAGCACCCATAACATGACGCCGTGGTATTACGGAGAAAACCTCAAGAGCAGACCGCGAGAAGAAAAAGAGAAAAACAACCAAAATAACCTTTTTCAAAAAAACCCCCCAAACACCCACAGTATCATACCCACGAGTGATCAAAACTCCCCCATCCCCATCCCCATCCCCTCCCCCCAAATCCAATTAACCCACCGCCCGCCGACCACCCACCCACCGCCCACCGCCCCACTCGTCCACATGTCCGTCCAGCGCGTGCTAAACAAAAAACCCCACCCCCAACTTAACCTAAATATATAAAAAGCCAAAACCCCAATAAAGAATTAAATCTTAATACTACTATACAATACTGTAATTATCAAGTTCCCAACGGACAGCCACGGCGGGTAGGATACGCTATGATAATATTATGATATTATAATACCGGCACATCAAACGAAGAAAACCTTTCCCTTTCCCTCCCCTTCAACAATGAATGAATAAATAAATAACAAGAAAAACTATAATAGCATCGTAAAAATCTCCCCAAGCGCAAATTATTAAAAACATTCCCGCAAAGACAAGGAAAGAAAGTGGACGCTGATCATCATCTACGTTTTTGCGACGAACCCTTTAATTCGCGCTCCTGGGTAATAAATAAGTCTAATGATGTTAGTGAGGTTAGTTGCTGGCCAATCATAGCGCAGTCGGTCGGTCGGTCAGTTGCCGAGATGGGATGGGCTGGGCTGGGCTGGGCTGTGGTGGCAAAGTAAGATAATTAGGTTAAGTTAGTCTCCCAAGTTGTGGGGGAAAAATGGCCGCCACGGACGGATGAGAAGCACAATTGCTAGTTATTCGAGTAGGTACGACAACCGCACGACTGACTTTTCTCTCTCTCTCTCTCTCTCTCTTCAGTTTCTTTTTACCATTACTTTATTTTATTCCGTGATTACTCCTTTTCTTTCTTTTTTCCTTTCTTGGTGGAAGAAAAAAACATCGTGCTGGATAGATGGATACCGTAGATGCGTACGGTAGACGGATAGCGGCGAGACTAGAGGAGCGCAATTCTTGGAAAGGCTAGCTTCTATTATAGTAGCGCGAGGGGTCCCTCCTTCGGATAGATATTATAGTCCTAATTAGTGGCCGAGGAGGAGGCAAAGGGTCCGTTTTCTGTTTCCCCTGCCAAGGGGCACTAAACCTTCTTCCCATTCCATCCATCCCACCAGGTCAAAAAGTTTTCCCCCCTCCCTTCCCCTTGCGAGAGAAGCCCAATTTGGGACTTTGAATTAAGGTTGTATCATATGATATTCATATTATTATTAAATCATATGTGCCAATTTTGGTCACGGCTAATTGTTTTGATGTTTTATTTGTTTATTCCATCTTGCGTTTTCTATAATAATAATATGGGCTTCCTATATACTTTAGGATGATGCTCACACCGCGGACTTTCCTGTACTTCTATGAATAGATCCGCGGATTTAAAATGGATTAAGGGAAGGCAAATAAAATATAAAAAACAAAACAAAGATGTCCTGAGAAGAATATATACGTGCAATCAAAATAAAACTTCGGGGGGGGGTGTGCGGAGTAATTGCCACTTTCTTAACTGCTATTGAAATAAGAAAGAACTCCATTTAAGACGCCAGGATAAGGACAAGCCAAGCCTGTACAAACGCAAGCAGAGATAGAGATGGTTCGGGCTGCATTGTGTAGGGTTATTCACAAGATTTGCATAAAGGGGAAAAAGGAGAGTTGGTCTTCACATTTCGTATCATCATGAGTAGCCATGGCAATACATCAATGCAGGAATGCAACCGAGATGAGATACTGAGGAACAAGTGCGGGAAGCTAAAGAGACATCTGCAGAGCTCAGGATACACAGCACTGAGCCCACGGGGTCCAAGTTCCCCCCCTCCTCCGCTCTCAACAATGCCTCTTGCCACTCGCCATATTGGAGGTCCCGGATCATAGGTTTAGAGATAAGACGATGGTTGGTATTGAGATCAAATAACAAAAACACTAATTTATGTGCGAGGAAACACCGTCGTCCCAGAATGCACACAACGCTCAAACAAGGGGGAATTGGGGTAAAATGAAACAGCAAGGTATCAACTAAAAGAATAGTGAAAGCAAACTCCAGAATGCCCGTTTTGGTTATGTCAGGTCAAGTGCCCACCATCCACACGAAATGCAATCATAACTGCTCGTCATGAACCTCTTATGAAAAAACTTGACAGGATAGTGCAATATATCGACACGTTGGGGACCCGCTGGCCTGTACCGAGCGAACCCACAAAGCATACACCAAGCACGCGACCGGCAGCAGGCGATTGGCCCAAGAATGTTGAAAAAGGCAAGAAAAATGAAAGTCGTGATAAGGTTGTAAACTCCCTAGGAGGAGCCATCATAAAAGAACACTGGGAGAATTAAGCGGCCGAAAGAGACGTCTGCTTAAGACGGTCATCCAGCCTCTGGATATCTTCCTCTGAAGGTTTGTAAGGCTGTTTTTTAGGACTATTTGCAAAAACGGTCAGCAATTACTACGGCACTTATGATAGACATAAAACTTACGGATCCCTAAAGCCCGTGTCATCTCTATGACTGCCACACCCTTCACATATCTTTGTCCTCTCCACAAATGTCGTAGAACACTTCGTACAAATCCAGTGAACTCTGCGGCGGGGCTTCTTATAAGTACGACGGGGGCGGGCAGGAAGCCGCTTGTCCTCCTCACTGTCGTCGGGATCTAGCCCATCATAGTATCCGGGCGGCTTGTTCTTCTTGAATCTGTCATTTACAAAAAAAAATTTAGTCCGAACATTCATTAGATATCCAAGATTACTTAGGTTCACTAACGGTTCGCGTGGACAATTCTTGCATCTTGTGTGACTGCACTTCTTGCATATCTTCTCCCCAGCAAAGTCGGTCTGACAACGATGGCATGTACGGTGAACCCTCTGGCGTGGAGCTTTACGAACGAGATCCTGTCCGCCGGTACGACTAGGGAGCGTGAGAGTGGCACCGACTGGCTTCTTCTTCTTCCGCCCAACCTTCTGACCAGACCTCTCACCAGGCTTCTCACCAACTCTCTCCTTGCCCTTGCCCTTATCCTTAGACTTCTTGACACTATTTTCCCCAGTCGAGTCAGTGACCATCCTCACCAATATCGTTCCAAACAATGGCAAAAGTGCAAACTTACGGGTGCCTCGGGCACTTCTTGCACCTCTTGTGATTGCACGAATTGCAGATCTTGTCGGGTCCAAAAGAAGCCGAGCACTTATGGCAAGTGCGATGGACCCTCATACGAATATCCTTCTGAACACGATCACCAGGAGGGGCAGTTGACAAAGGCCAATCAGATGTAGAAATCTCCAAACCGTGCTTCTTGAAAAGGGCATGAGCACGCTCGGCAGCAGTCATGGCAGGCGGCGGGATGGTCGTGGTCGTGGTCGTGGTCCTAGGTTGACGAGGAGCTGGCCTAGTCCGAGTCCTAACCCTTTCCTGCTCCTCCTTCTCTCGGGCCTTTGGCTCGGGTTCCTGTTGGGCGACAGAGCTCGATGCGGGCCTGCTTCTTGTAATGTTAATTGCGAATACCAGAAAATTTGGTCATGAAGACCTCAGCCAAATAACAGGGCGTGAACTCACTCAATTGGAGCAGCCGGTGACAAAGGTGTAGTCGGAGCAGATGGTTCGCCAGCAGTATCCGAAGTGATTGAATGCCTTGATTTTCCCGACCTAATACTCAGAACCCTCTTGAACTGAGATGTGAAACGCCTGCGTATGGACTTCTCTCCACCGCCCGAGCCTTCAGGAGGAGTTCCACTAGACATTGTTGCAAAAATCCGTAGTACCGATTACCGAGTTATTGTATTGGTGTTCGAACTATGAAGCGAAGGACCGTGTGGGGGAGGTTGTTGTGGTGTAGAAAGAGAAAGGATCAGGCCGTCGAAGTGGCGGTTGGTCCTGGAGTCGGAGACCGTGTGAGACGGACGAACTGGGAAAACGAACTCGGCTGGCGGGTTGGGGGAGGGTAGAAGAAGGGGGGGGGAGGAAGAGGTTAAGACCAGGTGCAACACAAATTGACGGGTGAAGTAAGACGAGACACAACGTGGTAAGGTGTGCGGTTGTTGGGCCCAATAACTGCTGAGTGGGTGACGAGGTGTAAGAGAGAGCAAGCAAGTCCAACGACCAGCAGACAAGGAGGATATCAAGTGGTAGAAAGGATGGCCTGCTGGGCTCTTTTTTCTTTTTTTATTCTTTCCTTTCTTTTTTCTTTTTTCTTTTTTTATTCTACCCTCTCTCTCTCTCTCTCTCTCTCTTTCAGCGGGCCTTGTTTCTCAGTTTTCTGGTCTCCCTATCCTTCCCGACGGGAACTGGAACCGCCAAAGGTTATTTATTATGGGACAGCCTTGGGCAAGCGTCGCTTAGCGACTGCAATCTCTCTCCCAGAAACAAGTTCACAGCGGCGAGGGATCGTGCGACCAGGGCTGGGAGCGAATAAGAATAAAAATTAAAAAAATAGTAAAAAAAAAAAGTCCCGATAAACGTATCCAATTCTCGCCTCGGTCAATCGACAGCGCAGAAGGGTCTGTTGGTTTTTTAGAGGCGAGAACAGACTACCGTAGCTTACGCCCAGTGAGAAGGGGAAGAAGATACGGGAGAAGCAAAGGTGGACGGATGGGGGATGGCTACGGTAGATATGAGGTGTAGTGCGCCTTCAGCAGACGCGATGCTGGCAGGGACAAGAGGGGGAAGGCGGGAGGGTTGGGGAGAAGGAAGAGCAGTGGTGGCTCTTGGACCAGTTAGCCAGAAAAATACAGACATACAAAGCTAGAGGTTGCTACGAGAAGGGTGCCGGTACTCGATTACAATGGGAAGTTGCGTGGGGAGATGCAGCAATTTTTATGCTCCAGGCTCCGAGAGAAAGGAAGGCCAAACCCCAACAGTGCAATCCTCTTTTTTTTCTCTCTCTCTTCCTCACCGTAACACCGTACTTTTGCCATAGGTGCACATATCATACATGAAACGGACACGCAAAAGATAGAAAAGAGAGCGAACAGCATGAAGGCAAGGGAAGGACAGACAGCCAGCGGACAGCCGGGGCAGCCATGTAGAGAAAATAAGGCTAGTCCGATAACCGCAAGAATACTCGGCTGTTTGTCGAGGATGCAAACTAGTGGGGGGGCGCCTCCTGATTGGACAGAGGAGCGAGAGAGAAGGAGAGGAGGAAGAAAAGAGCAACCCACAGTACTGGCAGAGTCTCTCTGGCCTCCCAATTCCCAATTCGGTTGGCAAAAGAAAAATTAAAAGTTGGCCAAGATAGGAACAGCATTCCTTTGAGGCATAGCCAGGAGAGTTGGACTGGATGGATATCATCAACCTTTTCTCCCATTAGGACCAGAGTTCCTGAAATCTGAGAACACAGACCCATTTTTGCCCAGATCTCGCTGGAAATGGAGAAGCCCCTGGACCGTGCTAAGCTTAAAGAGTTCCTTTAAACAAGCCGAATAGGGCTCTAGGAAAGCTCTATTTTAGTACAGTTACGGTGTGCTTGAGCGGTAGCCGGGTGAAAGTGGACGGGTCACTGTGGTAAGCACAAGGGAGGGGTGCGCTTGCACAATTGCAGAAAAAAGAGGCCCGAATCATAAGCCAAGCCAGTTCTTCAGTGGACAGCAGCAGATTAACGAAAGCCCCAAATTTGCGGTTGCCCATTTCCCACTTTTTCCTTTCTTTTTTCAAGCGAATCTTTTGAACTTCACACATACGACGCTTACTGTATGTAGAACATTCATCACAGCACCGACACCGCACCCTTCCTGTCATATTGAAGCTGAGGGAGTATCCGGCTTCCCCACGCTGCTCATCAGCGGCGAAAGGGATGAGTTTTGGGGGGTAATTTTACAGATTTCAAGCACTGGCAGAGTACCGTAGTGCCATGCATTTGAGGCACAGTGCGAGCCATCGAGGGGTGTCGCGGTTAAAAGAGGCGCGCGCGCGCGAGCTTTCATCAGCGATTCGCCCCTCTTTCAGAGAGGAAAAGAAACATGAACAATAGGTCCTTAAATGAGCACAAGCGCCGCTACATCTTTAATTCTAAACCCTCATAAACATAATTTGCACCCTATAGCTACTATAGCACGATAGCGCCGATTTTCACCTTCGATGCTATTTCTCGATGAACCCCAGTCTTAGAAGTGTACAGTACTGGGTGGTTCCGAGATGTTGTTGCTTGCCCGCTGCGCAGCAGCAGCGGAGACCTTCAGAGAGTCACCCGAAACCTACGGTAAATGACTGTGCCCCGTGTGCGAAGAGAGAGAAAAACAGGAGCAAGAGAGATCGCCGTGTGGAACCCCAGCCCAGGTCAGCCAGTCGATCGCTCGGCTCAGTCTTGCAATTAAAGTCCCAGTACGAACACCTAGCTTGGTTCCGTATGAACCGTAGCTCTTCTCAGATGTACCGGTCTCGCATCTGGAGGTTCCCGGAAGAATGGTAGCGATATACTCTTCACCATTGGAAGTAAAATCACGACGCAAAATGTCCGAGGGCGCCAGATATATATATCCATACGAGTAAAAAGGAATGGGATGAGGAGAGAATCCCTCGCTTAACATTCACCGAATCTTGGTAATGACCCGGCATGCCAGTGTTCTGTTCGTTCGCGAAAACTAGCGCTCCGCCCTCAATCTGTTTTGTGGGGAGTGTGAAGAAGGTTTCAATGAAGTGAGGGGGCAAGAATAGGGAGAACTTATCCAATTACCAGCGTGGCTCAGAATATCGGTAAGTCACAACCTGGAGTAATATGTTTCTTCAGAGAGTGCCGAATGCTTTGGCCATTTTGTGTGTTGAGGTCGACAGGGTACGAACGTGGGTGATCGAACACCCAAGGATTCAGGAGGTATCCAAGCTTCTTGCTTGTTTGAGCAATTTTCATACCAAATTTGTGTTTTATTTAATATGAGGGTCGCACGATTGCCAGGGGAGATGTTTTCGCCCCCCGACAGGGATTGTTTTGCGGGTTAACCTAGATTAACTGATCACAAACATCACCCCTGACACTTGTAACGGTCAGGCCTCGAGAATCCCCGGATGTGCTGGTACAAGTACAGTAACTTAGAGAGCGAACAAGGGCTGACTTCTGCATTGGAAGGTGCCTCGGTAATGCACACCGCCCGATCGGATAAATGATGCAGCGGCCGAAAACGACACATCACCACACACACACACATGTCAACCCGTTCCTCCGGGATAAACCACCATTTTTGTTTGGAGGGATAAAACGGCTGCCTCCCGAATGGAGCCTTTCTACCATAGTAATCTTTAACATGCCTTTAATTGTCAGAATCTCAATTCCTTGGTAAAACACACTGTAGATCTGGGTAAATTCTGCCCGTTAGACGCCGCATAAAGGAGGAGGAGGGGAAGAAAACCGTTTACGAGGCTAGCCGTGTCTATATATAGAGAGACGTTATAGATATATAATATGGGAGGATAAAAGTATGATACCATCGACTCTGGAGGACGAAGGGTCTCGGAGGTTGAATTGAGTGGGTCCATTGCCTTCTTACGGCAGTATCTTTCGATTGCGTCGGGTTTAGCTAGACTGTCTATGTCCTTATGTCATCTGGCATTGGTCCAGTAACGGGACGGAGATAACAGGACGGCATTGTGCATTGTACTGCAATGACTCTGGAGTTTAGGAGCCCATCTCCCTCGCTCTGTGGGCATCCGGACAACTCGGAGCAGCCAGGGAAGAATGTACGAGTACGTAGACAATGGCACAACAAGCGGCTACCCATCCGAAGCCTGGCCCAAGAACCAAGAAGAGCGGATGTCCATTCGCCCCTCTCTCTCTCCCATGGGGCCATCACACACTTTCAATTTCTTCGCTGTTTAGGCCCAGTATCCGGCAATTTGGATTTCTTCAGTCTCACCCTGTTGATGTCTTCTCCAAGTCTCTAGATATGCTCTTGAGTCACTCCCAACAAACTTCCTCCTGGAACAGTTATTGTCTCTGAGAAACAATACCAAGTCTTAAACCTTGATATAACAATAACCCCTTATGCATGTGCCGGTGGTACTCGAGTAGTATAAAGGGGTGGCTCGACCCTTTGAACTAGCATTCCAGCCAGGTGGGATTTGGCATATGCGTCTATCCACCACATGTCTTAGATCTCACTTATTTTGCTACCGGAATACCGTACTGTACTCGTACAGCTAGCGGAGAATCGACCCCTTCAAGAAAAAACGACTATTGCAGTACTTATGTTTCAAGAAAGCACCAGTCCGGTCGTAGGCTAGCGGACTATCAAAAGTCTGGGTTGCAGATTATTCTCTTGCTTTTTTCTCTCTCTTGATGCACAGGTACCGGTACTCGAGTAGGACTAGGACTAGGCTCCAGATTCCGCGACACACAGTTGTCGACAGTTCAAGACCTTTTTTCAGTCATCCACCGCATTCGGAAGAAACGATAGTTTCTTCGGGGGATTGATGGCATACAGGGAAGGTCTTGCACTTTGATATTATTATTTTCTCCGCCAGGGGCCAAAGCGGGCAAAGCTTAAGTTCAATGATGGGGGCGGAATGAGGTAACGATGTCTGGGCATAACCACCTTACTCGAGTACCGTACTTGCTCCTTGCGGCACGAATACCGTAAGAAGGGGGAGTTATTTTGGCCCGGACAGCTGTATCTTTTGCCCGACTGGGGGGTCCATTTTACACCCTAAGCTTAACAGGTTTCGGACAATGATACATACTGTACGCGGTGAGTGTTGGTGTATGATGGGTGATACTGAATCCATGTCGTATATGCGAAGCAGTGTTATTGCATACAGTATTATATAATATTATGATGTAGGATGATTTGGAGCATCCCACGCTAGGATTCCTAGGGTGCCGGTAGCAAAATGCCGTGGCCTGGAGGGGTGTTACGAGAAAGCTACCGGTATCGTCGCTAGTCCGAGCTTTATGTCTGCTCTCAGTGCGCAGATACAGGCGGACCCGTCTCGAATACAGTACGGTAGAACCTCCCGAAATTCACCATCTGTGTAAAAACTCAGGATAGGTTTGGTTTGACAAGTTGACAGAATTGCGAATGCCAGTTAATGAGACCCAGCATGTCCTGAGCACTCATCGTATGCCGTGTCACGAGAATGTTAATCACGAGAATGTTAATTCTTCTCGGAAGCCTTTGGCCCGGAACCCGGAGATTACAGGGCTGACAGAGATAACGGTAGTGGCTTCCAAGAGATTCTAAGGCACTTCTCGGGGGTTGAAACATTAGGCATCTCCCATTGTGACGAGACTTCGCAGACCCTTTTCTTCAAGCAGTCATGGCGAAGGCTGTGCGAACGACCCTAAGAAACCATGGTTAAGGTTCTCCGCGCTCTTCCTCTTCTGTAATACTTTGCCTTCCGCATTTACCGATCTCAAAGGCGAATACAGTATTTGGTTAGGCTCTACGGAAAAGTCTCACCATATCCTCCTTATAGCGCCAAATCTTGAGGGCCTCGGACGACGACGGCATCCGGTATTTTCGTCGGTACACCTTGATCTTACTATGGGGCTGTACTAGTACGAGTGCCCACGAGGGATTAAGTGAGGAGTTGATTTGGGTTGACCTGGGAAATAATTGCTGTCTCGTGTGAAGATATATCTCGGGGTACGTGGGCCATGCCCGCCGCGATAGCCCTTCAAGTTGGTGGGAGGCTCGAGTTCTGACCCCACCAAGCTTCTAAAAATTCATAGCTTGCTTTGATTACCATTGCCGCCTTAAAATTCCGCCTGCAAAGCTTTTTGCTTGCATGTAACCGTTTCCGTGGATCAACTTGGGCAGGCTAGGACCCCTTCTTCATCACCAATCATCACCCTCCCCCAAACGGTGATTGAGAATCCACAGGCGGATACTGGCAGACTCGAGCGGCGGGAGGGGGGGGGGGTCCTCGGCTGCCCTTCCATCTTCACATGCACGAATACCTGGCAGACCTTGTCAGGACTCTCCTCCCCTCACTCAATTCCCGAAGATGCACAATTTCTGCTGGGAGAGGATCCTGGCTGGGGGCCATGACAACGCATCGCCCAACCAACGGCATCTCCATCGAGCATTAGGTTCCCGGAGCGGTGGGATTGTCTGATTTTCCCGATCATTCGCTGGACTCAGTAAATTCTAAAATTCGAGCTCGATTTGGAATACGGTACGGCATCCATTGGCTACGCGTGAATACCATTCCTTGACTCCACGGGCCGGGTTGCTGACTGTACTTGCGCTTTTTGGGTGTGGATTTATCGCTCGGTCCCAGAACTCGCAGGGCCTGATGCTTGGGGACTGGATCTTGGTACTCGGAAGGCACCAGACAGCCCTAATTCGCCCACGTAGCGAGGCCCCTTCCCCCCTCAAACACTCCTTCCATTCTCTCCCTCTACGATCAACTCGTACTTGTGTGATACGAGCACAAGTCGTACCCGCCAACAGGGATCTAGGAAATGTCTGGCACAAAATCTGTGCGTATCTGAGCATCTGTACGAACTCACAACCCCCGTTTTTCGGGTGCTTCTTGCTGCTCCGAGTCCGGACTTCCGGGGTCTAATTTTCGAATCTGGGTTAGTGCTTCCGCTGCGAGCGATCGGGTGCAAGTCAAATACCGTCAAAACTGCGATTCGCGAGTGGGTTATCAGTGGAAATGGCGTCTTTTAGCCCATGACAGGCTTAGCCTGGAAAGTTAACGGAGTTGCGAAAACAAGTTAATAAGATCTAACACATCTAAGGGGCTCAGGCTATATCGTGCCAGGGAAATACTAGCCCCTTTCGAGAACCTTTGTCTCTGAGTCTAGAGATTAGAGGGCTGCCCGAGATAGCAAATCGAAAGGGTTTTTTACTACTGGCACCGGTACTGAGTACATGGAAAGTGCTTGGGTGGGGGGTGTTGGGATTTCTTCCATTCTATGTGGGGGTTTACAACTGCTAAAGTACTTGTACTAGTACAGTAGCCACCGGCAGGCCGTTGAGATAAATTAAAAAGAGCGGGAAGTGGGGCATTGTCTTCCGGCTCCCCTCCTTCCTCGATCTGGGAGTAGATTTTAAGGAGTGGGCCCTTCCTCCCTGATGCAGACCCACTATTCCATGATCCAGACGGGTCGAATGACACAGTTGGTACAAGTACAAGAAATAACGCTAACCCGTAGCCACCGTCAACAGGTTAGGAGAAAGAGGATAGAGAAACAGAAGAAGAAAAAAGGCAACACAATGTCGCTACAGTATCGGGCCGGCGTCTGACCTCGATTCTAACGCCGTCTAGGCTGATTTTCGTTTATTTCCCCTTCAATACCGTATTGTAAATTTCCTAAAGGTTGCGGGCTCTAAAAGGGAAAAAAACAAAGTTCGCAATCTTTTGTCCAGCGAGTCTTTCAGCAGCCTCTAGGAAATCCGCAATAACACACTAAGATCCCTCTTCCCTGAAGCGATCTTTTCAACTAATGTTATAAAAAGACCGACCTTGACCGCTCTCCCGCACCGGTGTTTTCGTGCATACGACTTCCTGCGTGTGCGCCTCGGTCACTTGTGCCCCATTCAAAGTGCAGCGAAACTTGATATTGTCCCTGAATCTAATTGGCCAACAACCTACCTGGTATGCTTACAACTTGATTGGTCAAGCCACAAGAAAACGGCGACCGAAGAGGCAACAGCATTTTACCGTATCGTACTCACCCGGCAAACCTGATGCCAAAAGAAATGCAGGCGTGTATCGCACTGGAACGATACTCGTCACATCCGAGTTACCGTCCGCTGGTGGCAAGTGCCGTGTGCGGTCAAATTTGTGAGCACCTACCTGTGCTGTGTGATGTTGCTCCATAAGGGGCCGCGGGAAAGATACGAGTGCATACATTCAGTATGTAAGGTAGCTTTTCCCAAAGTGCGAATCACATTTAAGCATGATGTGGGTAACGAGTGCGGTGTGAGAGCCGTATGGTATTTATTCGAGCATGATGTCAAATATCCCTCGACGGGCAGTTGCCGGATTCCTGCTCGTACATATATGCCGACCGACCGACCGACCAACTGGCCCTCTGAGTTGGTTTTTCGGGAACCTTCCTTAAGGCGGAGCAATTGTGGGAGAGGAAATCCCTGCGAGGAGCACGCCTCCAAGTACTCGTAGCGATACGGTAGATTATCATACCGGCAGCCTCCCGGGAGCTATGACAACCTGTCGACGGCTTGAGCATTTTAGGTTTTTTGGGGCGGGGTGGGGGGGTTCTCTCATCGATACCTGTCAACAGCTTACGGGTCGGGGCCTATGAGAGCATCATTAACTCAACCTTCAGTGCATCGTACTACTGTACGAGCAGTGGTAGGTAGCCACTCAGAAGGCGCTCTCCAGCCCTGAGTCCGGAGAGGCAGGTTTTTTTACTTATGGAGGGCCCTCCTCCCACGCAATTTTCTGGTGCGGCTGTGCCCAGCATTAGGCTCCGTGATGATTACCATTATCGGTACCGCATCCGGTCAAACACTAAGCCTAAAGTCTCCTATCTCCAAACCAACAGACGCTTCATTGCCCATGGATTGAAGTACCAGTACTTAGCCGTTTTCGAAGTAATCGGATCATGAGTTACCTGACCGAGGCGTAGGTTACGGCTATTTCCACATAATCAGGTGCTTGAGGCATGGGTTGTGCTATAACTGGATCACTTGCTTTTTCCCCATTTTCAATGCCTAGGAAATCGCCCATTACCGAGTACTAGTACATGAGTGCCGGTATGGTATGAAGTTATAGCTTTCGCTCTATCCTGCGACCACGCTGCTGATACAAGCATTTTCAATATTTAAATTCAATATTTGAGTTTAAATGCTACTGTGCTTCGATGATAAGATGTCGCAGTTTATATGCTTGTGCCACATTCTTCTATTGGATCAAACCTTGCACCCCCCCTCCTCCTCTGCCTTTGCGTGTAGCGCCTTTCACAAGAGCCTGGATCTGCATCCACAGTGTTAGGGTAACCGTACACCCCCACGTTTACAGCACAACTCTCCCACCTCGAACCAAGAAAAAAACGTTTACCCCAGATACAAGCACTCAAGAACTGTTCCGGTATTATGCTTTACAGCACACATCATTCACCATACCGGTACCTCCCTTCCTTTCCCTAACCTCCATGCCGACGCGGACCGGGAAACCTTACATGTGATGTTCCAATTTCCTTTGGCACAATCTAGTCAAGTTACAAGAGAAAAAAGAAAAAAAATCATACCGGTACCGCACAAAACTCAACCACCTGGGTGGGGGGGGGTGCAAAAGCAGGTGACTGAGCGGTCTGGTACTGTGTCATAATATTACTCGTACAGTATCATCCCCAAGTACCCTGGCGAGAACAAGAACAACAAGAAGGGGAAGAAGAGGGAAAAAATTAACTAAGTCAAAACCAAGGCCCCCACGAGAAAAAAAAAAGATGAGAGAAAGATGTGGCTGAATCGATGAGGTGACTCGTTTCTCTGTTCCTTCTTTTTCTTTTCTTTTCTGATGTACCGGTGACTTATTCGCAACCAAGATCGCTTTTCCCTTTCCTTTCTTCCTCTCGCTCCCCTTCTCCCCCCCCCTGGAAAGGGGAAATGCCGCTTTCTCCATCTTGGCGAACCATCACTCGTGACTTGACGAAACGGAAAAAAAAAGAGGCTTTAAAAAGGGCTGACGGGCTGACTGGCTGGCTGGCTGAGGGTGAAATGGTTTGGCGTTACGATGGTACCTATTTTGTTGGTATTATTGCGTGCTGTATATATGTATCACACAAGCTCCCTTTCTCTTTCCCATCTCGCCTTTCTCCCTTTCTCCCCTCCTTACCTCCCCTCTCCTCTTCGCGCTAGTGGGCGGCAAAGATTCAACACTTCTTTGCTTTGCTCCCCTTCGAGTGATTCGTTGTGGTGAGTCCGTACTGGCTGAATTCAGTATGGTATGGTCGGCGACCTTGCTAGCCTGCCCGTTTGCATTCAAACTGGCGCCCCCTCTATCCTTTTTTTTCACTTTTTTTTTTTTTTGCATTTGGCGTTTCCTCGATGATAATTTTTTCGATATTGGTTAGTATGATACCAGTTCCTGTACCGTTGTTGCTTGGGGGTGGGTGGTGCTTTCCACCATTTGCCACACCGCACCGGTTAAGTACCGTACGATGAGTACTTTTTCTCTCTCTTTCAAACCGTGGCTCGTTTCGAAGTGTTTTTGATTTCTTCGATTTTCGGTTTAACCTTGTGTGAGGGCGTGTATTAATTGATTGATTGGTTGATTGAGTTGGGATGCCGGAGGTTCTTGCAGTGCGGTACATATGAGAGTGCATACCGTGCTTTCCCTCTCTTCGGCTTCGCTTTTAGACTACGGTACCTCTCGTAGAGTACTTGCGAGGCGACCTCCGCCTTGTACCAGTACTGTTCTCATCCCTGGCACCTGGCAAGAAGAACCCGAGGACAGGGGGGGGGGGCATATTTTGTCTGGGCGCTCAGACGCGCACAGGTATTTTACCGTATATTTATTCGATCCCTGTTTTCGGGTGCTTCTTGCCTGGGACGAGTAATACAGGCATGCTTTTAAGCTTCAATTGATCCAATCAACCGGATCAGAGACTGTGATTCTTGTATTATTATTATTTTCTTTTTCCTTCTCTCTCGCCTCCTCCTCCTCTCCTCTGTTGCCTTGCCGCCGCTCCCACTTTGCTCTGTTCTCTTACATTTCTGCATTCCACCAGTACCCGAAAGCAGAGGAAAGGGGAGGTACAAGTACAGTATTAGGATGGATGGATGGGCCTGCTACCCTAAGATTAAGCTCGGTAGGACACTCCTAAGTGTCCTTGTTTGCCCAGAAAGAAACCTTGTACACAAGTACCATATTTTCCCACCTGCTTACCTACTGCCTTACTGCCTACTAGTAGTTCCCAAAACCTGCATAACATAAGCATGCACATAGCGATATTGGGGATTTTCTTTCTTTTTTTCTTTCTTGGAAGGGGGGGGGGAACGATGATGCAGCGATCAAGTTGTCACCTGGGTGCGGTAATAACTTGCTGTCGAAAAAAAAGTTCGCAGTTAAGTTAATAGTTCTAGCGGCAGTGTCGAGTTTTGCGACGACGACGGGTGGACAAGGCGTAATACGGTAGACCAGTTTTCCAAAAAAACCTGTAGCACAGTGCGTATCGCGGGATATCCCGTGGTTGCAAAATAATTCCCAGAGAAACCGGGGTTCTACATGTGTTAAGTGAAAATCTTTTTTTCTTTCCTTTTCTTTTCACCCCCCCCCCTTCCATGCTTCCTTCATTTTCCCTACCTACTTCCCTCCCTCCCTCCTTCCTTTCTTCGAAGCCTTGAACGCTTCGCACTGGCTGGGTTTGATGATTCTCGTTTTCCCGCTTCTGCTTATGATTGGACCCTTCTTTTTTTTTGTAATGTATGCCCGTATGCTATGGTGGTGTGGCTATATACTCGAGTATAGGGTTGCACCTGCGCACAGCAACAAACTGAGAGTTTTTATCGACGGTTGTGTGTGTAAAGGTGTAATAGTTGAAGGCACAAATTTTATCAGTTCTATCGGTTCCACAAAGGAAAACCTGGTGTTCGGGAGAGGTGAAGTGTTTTAGCTGGCGCTGGTTGGTAACTGTGCCCGCCCGTACGTGGTGTTGTTGTGGAAAGAGGACACACACACAAGGTGCTTATGGGGGAAACAAATGGAAAGGAGGGGAGAGAAGTCAAGGCGGGGGGCTGTGTGTGCAGAAACTTGAAGAACAAGAACAAGAACAAGAACAAGAACAAGAAAGAAAACAACGATCGTCACGATAATGGCTTAGATTTCAGATTTCAATTTCTCATCCTTCTCCGGTGCCTTATATATCGTGCGGTGGACTTGAAAAAAAATGATGTTAACGCACTTTAGACTAGTGAGGTTTGAAATGGTTGAGAGTTTTCTAAGCGCGTATCTACCATAGGGGGAGTAGTCGAAGTGGTCCATCTCACATTGTGATATTTGGGGGGGGGGGGGGGGGGGAGCAGGGCAGGGAAGGGAAGGGAAAAAAGTAAAAAGGGAGTTGTATCATACCGTGGTATGTGGAGTGCTGGTACGGTACTCGTATTGTACGAGTACGGTACTTGTACGAGTACTTTTTTTATCTCTGTCTTTAACTAATCATTCCCATAGGACCAGGCATGTCCTTCTGGTTGGCCCTGTCCTGCTTCAGACTTATCCCACAGCTCTGGCGGGTGGGACGTTGAATGGATGAGGGTTACTGGCCGGCGGGCTCGAACTAAGGATAACTTTGGGTTGCAGAACATATTTTTATGCATGCTTGTGCACCTCGCGTATGGCCACCTTGATCGTTGGGATAGGAAAAGTGGGGAGGGGGGGGGGCATACAGCACTGTGCAGCGTGGTAGGATAACTGGGGACTTAGTGCCATCTTCACCATCTTCGATTCTGGGAACCCCGCGGCCAGTGGTATGAAAGGGCTTAAGAGCGGGGAAATTGGGTCATTATGGGACATGAGTGGCTGCATTGGACATCTATTCTCGCGGAGGAAGCGAAGAGGGTTCGGGGGATCCCTTCTCGATCTTTTGAAATGATCGCCTGTTGGGACCTTCTCGACCTCGATGTGGATTTGTGGGGTTGTGCAGTAGATGAAATCACTAAATATCACTCGGAGGCTATTTGTGTTTTGTGCCAATATGCGATAGCTCATAGGGGAGGTAGCTGTAGTAGATATACGTATAGATTATTGGATAGATAGATAGATAGTGAACGGTAGGAAAATAGCCTAGCTATTTGTGAACCCGACGTAGCGAGGACTCCTTGGAGCTCGCGGTCCATAGCCTTCCGGGACACCTTCCAGTAAGGAAACATCAAACAGGTACCGAGAAATGGAGCAAGAGGAACCAGAACGGCGATAACATCGCAGGCCCTGGCCGGCGCCTGGATTGAAAGAGAAATAAAGCCTTGAACGAGGCATTTGGGGGCACAAAAAAAAAAAAAAAGCTTGTGTCAACATTCTTTCTCCACATGCAAGCTTTTCTTAGCCACCCAATTATGATTGAGAGGATGAAATATCATGCATGCTAAAGGAGTGATGTATAGAGCTAAAAAAGAGAGAACCTTAAAAACTTTAAAACCCCCTTAAAAAACAGAAAAGAGAAAAAAAAAACGAAATTCATACAAACCCAGGAACCCGTGAAAATACCACTAGAAATCAGCTGCATACGCGGCTTCAGGCTTAAGAAAGGAGCAAACACAGACATGATTGTCGTGATGGAAACCAGTCGAACCGTTATACAAGGTGCAAGATTTATCAATCGCCGCCACCACAGCCTCCCCCGCAGCCCCCACAGCCTCCTCCCCCGCCCCCACCACCTCCATCCCCACCACAGCCTCCTCCCACACTGGAGTCGACACAGCTGCTGCCAATGCCATAGCCTGCAGAGCCATATGCGGAGGAAGCAGTTCCCCCGGAATAAGAGTACGAGGGCGATTTTGTCCTTGAACTATAGCTGGGCTTTGGTGCCGACAGGTAATTGGTGGGTGGAGTCGGCTTGCTAAGTGTGGTAGTCGCCTTTTCAAGGTATTGTTAACTAAAAAATCTCGTGTTAGTAATTTAAACGCATATATGAGCTTACCACCGGTTTCTCCTTAGCCACGGGCGTGCTGTCCACACCACCGCCTCCGCCCGTATCGGGCTCTGGCTTAAGGTTTGGGGACGGTTTATAAGCTGGTGGTGGTGGTGCCGGAGTCGGGTGAGAGGTCGTTGGGGTCTGCGGGATAGTGTTTGCTCGTTAGACGAAAGGAAAGCCCGACTGAAAACCGGTCCACATTCAGGGGACTTACCCAGGCTGGGATTGGTTTCTCTTTTGTATTGGTTGGAGGTTTCCTGAGCTTGCGTCTCCAGATTTTGATAAATCCGAAACACATTGTTGGGTCGTTGGTAGTTGGAGTGGTGGGAGAAAGGTGGCTGGAATGTTTGTGATATTGGAGGTTGGGGGTTTTTCCTGGAGAGGTTTAGTTCTCTGGCGATGCGAAAGGCGAGTGATGATGAGGGGAAATGGAGGATTGGACTCGCTCTTTTAACGCTGAATTGGGATAGCTCCCCTCCGGCTTCTGGAGTTCGCCTTGGGGGTCTTCATGAGAGCTCTTCCGATGTGGGTAGTGGCACGGCTATTTCTTAGGTTTCTAGATATTGCCACTAACTTTAGACAAAAGTCCTGGTCATGGCGTGATGTGACGTGAGGCATAGTCTGTGCTCCTCCGGGTCGCGAAATGTCGTCTACTCTTGATTTCTTAACGTTTGTAAACGCGACTGGGCCCGCATATGCTGCCAAGGCCAAGTGCAAGAGATCTACAAGGGAAGTGCCTTTTGAGAAACTTGGAAAGTTGTCAAGGATAAAGATGCTGTGAAAGGTGGTAGATATTTGGTGAAAGAAGTCGGGGAATAGGAGAGCTGGCATCACGGAGCAGTCGCTCGGGCAGAGAGGGTATGGAAGTATCTTTAAATAAATTTAAGATGTGGTGTAACCGCTTGTTGGCCTTGATAATCCAGACACCTTTCTGTTCAACATAAACCTCTGGGAGGTTGTGGCCGTCTGGGATACCATAAAAACTCGAATAATTGGACTGTGTTCGAGAACATCGGAGCTGCTTCTCCTGTTAAGGTCTGGTGGGGGTTTCCTTTTTTTTGTTTGCTTCGGGGAGGAGCCTTCTTGGCCTCAAGCGGATTTGTGGTGTTGTGTACTGGGCATAATCACTCAATATCACTCGGATGAGATTTGTGTTTTTTGCGCCAATATGCGATAGCCATTGGGGAGCAATGGCAGCAGATAGACGTATGGATTGTTCGGATAGATAGATAGCGAAGGACGGGAAAATAGACCAGATATTTGTAACCTGATGCAGCGAGGACTCCTCTGGGCTCGAGATCTATGTGTTTTCCAGGACACCTTCTGCTAATGAAACACCAAGCTGGTATCGAGGAAAGGGACAAGAAGAGCTGGAACAGCGATGAAATTGCTGGCCCTAGCCGGGGCCTGGATTGGTGAAGTATCCAACCAAACGTTTCAGGGCGCGGGGGGATCCTCGTATCAACATTTTCCTTTTCACATGTAAAGTTAGGCTTTTCTTAGCTACCCAGTTATGGTCAAGGGGATGAAATATCATGCATTCTAAAGGAGTGATGTATAGAGCTAAAAACGAGAAATCTCTAAAAAAAACAAGAAAAAACCAGAAACCCATAGAAGCCCCCAAAACCCGTGAAAATCCCACTAGCAATGGGCAGCATACGCGGCCTTGGGTCCAAGAAACGAGAAAACACACGTGGTTATTGTGATGGAGGAAACCAGTCAAACCGGTATCAGGGGAGTAAGATTTAGCATCCGCCACCACCGCCCCCACTGCTACTACTTCCGCCTCCCCCGCCCCCACTGCTACTGCTTCCGCAGCCTCCACCCCCACTGCTGCTGCTTCCGCAGCCCCCACCTCCACCACTGGAGCTGACGCTGCTGCTGCCATAATCGTAGCTGCTAACGCTATAGCTTGCTGAGCCAAATGTAGCGCAAGCAGTTCCTCCGGAATGAGTGTTCGAGGTTGAGCTGTGGGATTTGGCCCCAGAACCATAGCTAACCTTTGGCGCCGATAGGTAATTGGTGGATGGGGTTGTCTTGCTAGGTGGGGCAGTCACCTTTCAAGGTATTGTTAGCTAAAAATCTCGTGTTAGGAATTTAAACGTGGATATGAGCTTACCAAAGGTTTCTCATTCTTAGCCGGGGGCATGCTGTCCATAGCAGCTGCTGCGGCAGTATTGACGTCCAGCCCAAGGCTCCGGGGCGGTTTATAAGCCGGTGCCAGAGACGGGCGTGAGGTTGTTGAGGTTGTTGAGGTCGTTGAGGCCTGCGGGATAGTGTCACTCATTAGAAAAAAAGGAAAGCCCGACTGAAAACTGGTCCACATTCAAGGAACTTACCCAAGCTTGGATTGGTTTCTCTTCTGTATTGACTGAAGGTTTCCTGAGCTTACGTCTCCAAATTTTGATGAATCCGAAACACATTGTTGGGTCGTTGGTGATTGGAGTGGTGGGAGAAAGATAGCTGGTATATTTATGATATTAGAGGTCCGTTTTCTTCCCTCAAGAGGTTTATTTCACTTGCGAGACGAAGGGCAAATGATGATGATGGTGATGAGGAGAAATGGAGGACTGGGCTTGCTCTTTTAAAGTTGGATTGGAATAGCTATCCCAGGCTTCTGGGGGATTTGCCTTGAGGGGCCTTCACGAGAGCTCTTCTGATGCTGGTAATGGGGCGGTTCTTTCTCGGGCTTCTAGATACCTGTCTCCTTCGTGTCACAGGCATACCTGCTACGCTGTCAGATATACGGTTGTCACACGAGGTAATTCTCTCGGCACCGGAGCGATAGGCACTCGAAAATTTCGTTGTGCTATCTGGCATCATGACTCTTGGGGATGGGTAGCATGGTTGTCTTTTTTACCCCACGGTTAGATTCGGTGTTTCCTTGTGGCTTTGGCGAATTGTATGAGCACAAGAACTAATGTCTCCAAGGCAACATGTGGGGTGAATACCGGTAGCGCAGAGTTGGGATGGCAAGGCACACAGGAGTTGAAGAGCTAGAATCAATAAGTGGCGAATTGAATAGCAGTCTTTGTCGTGTGGTCTTATAGTGGGCATTTAGAACGACCCTTGCACTTCTGGGCTGTGCTAGGTTCACTGAGCTCTGAGCTTAAAATTTGAGGCTGAGTCATGTTACACCAGTCGACCTGCGTAACGTCGATTTTCGCGGCTTTCTAGGGGTAGTTATACGGCACTCAGGGGGTTGTTTCTGCATACGATAGGAAAATGTCCAGGGTACGGCGAAGGGCCCAAACAGCACTCCGAGCGTTGACAAGCATCACTTAGAATCACTCGGCGAACCTTATTGGAGGTTTTCGGAGGCAGCGCACTGTAACGAGGGGGGGGGGGCGAAGACAAGATTGGGTGGAAAGGGGTATGGAGGACTATACACAGGGTCTAAAGGTATAGGTCGAATGAGAGGGACTGTTCGAGTTGCTTGATGCTCTCTTCAACACGTATGCCTATACCCTCCTACTTATAGCAGGGGAGGGAGCCTGTATGACCATCCAATATTTCTCTCGCAAAATAGCCGGGCATCCTCGCACTCCCCGTCGAATGCTTGAATACTCCTGACAGAGGTAACCCCTTTAGGCTTTGGGGGTTCGCTGATCGACTAAGCCTACTTCTTTCTTTCTTTTTCTTTCTAGCTTGGAGAAGGGCGTTTATCAAAGATCGAATCATATCATTACTAGAAAACAAGACCGACGTGTGTATTTACGTTTAACCCTCAAGCTTCCATCAGCGCCCAATTATGTTTAACCTCCACATCCACCACATCCTCCACAGCCAGCGTCTCCACCACCACCGCCGTCTCCACCGTCAACACCCTCCCCGTGCTGTTGTTATGCTATTAGCAAGATTTACGTGATATTTCGGGGAACTGATAATAAGCATACATGGGTGGACGACTTCTTGGGCTTCGCAGCCTTCGGTTTCTTGACTCTGACAGGTGGGTCATTCCCGGTAGTGCTTTTCTTGCCAAAACACATCGTGATAATTGTTTTCAGTCGCAGATTGGGTTGAGCTCTGTAGAAGTAATTGCGCTAGGTGTAGAGTTTTTGTAGGGAAAGGGCGTTAGGAGTAGAACTCGAGCTTGGAGGATTGAGCTGAATTGAGTTGATGAGAAGAGAGTGGGAAGGGAAGAGGATGAATTTCCATGGTTTTAAGGAATCCATAGCGTCTGTCGTCCTACACGTACAAGCACCTCTGAGGCACCTTTTAGCCGAAAAAACCCCCGCGCGTGATGTTATCATAGGTCTTTGAATACAGAGGCTAAGTTGGGGGGTAACATGGGGAAAAAAAAAGCCACTTGGAGAGTCCTTCTATCATACGGTACTCCCCGGCAGGACCTCATACCTTTTGCGGCTCTGCTCAGAGACAGAGTTTCCCTGGTAAGCCTTACTTTCTAAGGTACCAGCTCAGCATCTCGTCTGCCTTTCGACGCCCTCAGTTCTCGCAAAACGGGCCTGGTGCCAAAACTCTATACTATAAATAAATAGATTCTTTTTCCCATTGTCACGAAGTGGAATTCTCCGGACCAGTCAGAATACTATGAACTGTCCTCACTTTCCTCTACTCCCCCGCATAAGCCTTATTTTAACATTTTTTTTCTCGGGGGCTTGCCAACTGAGCTGAGAAACAAGCTCATATTGTGCTTCTGGGGATCCCGCCGAACTCCCCTCTCTCTTTTCAATGGAGGATTGAATGGTCATAGCTGGGAGATGAGGCAGACTGACAGACTGAATTGTGGATTCGCATTCATGATTGTGTTACATTCGTTCGTTCCCTCAGTCCTTCTTTCCTTCCTTCCGTGCTCACCCCCTCCTACCAATTGAAGCTCGATACGTCTATGGGAGAGAAAAGTGTAGATGTTGATGAGCTTTAGCTTATTGATAATTCATTACACTTACCCACCGGAGGGCTCTGGTTGGATGGAGGGTTCCATGGCCATGGGGAAAAGTGAAGATACTAGCCGGTTGTTTGTTTGTGGGGTGGTTAAGCAATAGTGAGTGTGTGTCTATCTCTCGATATATCTATTGGATGCTTCTTCACTTATGGGGTAACCGCAAAAGTGCACTTGTGCGGGGCAAGGCGTAGGGATTGTCGTCTAATGACATAAGTTTCAAGATTTCTTGAAATCTCGCTTCTATTTAACTTATGACGTTGGATAGCTCTAGCCCGTGCCTATTCTGTCTTCACTCATTCTTCCGCCTTGTCGAAGAATCAAGGAGCTATCGGTAATAGCTTGTTGCATTATATCTGGATGGCAAGGGGAGTTTGGAGCACCCGAACCGCCACAAGCCAAATGGTTGAGACCTACGCTATGGGTGGGTATTATATGTTGCTGTGGGTAGTCCAAAGCTCCCTTCTCTAGAAAAGGGGGTGGGGGTATAGCGGGGGAAAGGTAGGTCTTTCAGCCCTCTCCGAAAGGCATAAGGATGCTAGAACTATACCAGAGAATGAGGCTCAAACGATATCGCGCGCTGCTTGCATTGTTTGAGATTTTGCGGGTAAGTCAACTAACTATTTGTACTCACGCGGTCGAGTAACTTAACTTATGGTAGAACAACAAAAAGACCCTGCGGATACCGGCAAGTACCGGTATTATGCTCCATTTTTACTTTTTTTACTAAACCTCACCGTAGCACCAGGGCACGAAGCACATGACCTATGATACCGGTAGCTCGACTCGACTCGACTTGAACATCTGCGAGGTAGATGGTCCGGCGGACAACGAGGCGTTCTGATACCGTATATCATCACGTACTGTGGGAACTGGGAATCTCGCTGGGGTTGGAGTTATGACATCTCTCCTAGTCAGGTTAGTTTAGTTGTAACTTTTATTTTTTCTCCTCTAATTTGTCTCGGCCGGGGGCTGAAAGAGAGAAAAACCTTCTCAGTGCATTTTTTCTTCTCCACTTGAACCAGGGGGGAAATTCTGGGCGTTCCTAGAGGGGAGTTCTCGGCTCCTGCGGTATTGTGCTACATACAGCCCCAGGAGAGAGAGAGAGAGAGAGGAGTGCCGTGCTGGTACGATACATGTACTCCGAATACAGTATCATACTGGTACTTGAACCTTGCGCCCAGAGGTCCAAAATTCCCTCTCTGGGATGCGGCTGACGGTAGAGAGGGGGGGGTGTAAAGGCACTGTTGAGAATTGACCTCCTCAGCCCCAGATTAAGACGAAATGAATGGATAAAAAAGGGCTTAACCTTACTGTAGGTTCAACCCTTCTGGTTCTTACGGTACTGGTATTATACCTGTATCATACGGTGCCTTATTGACTTGGACTGGGAACCTGCCTGCCTGCCTTGTTTGCTGTATTCACAATACGAAAAGTTAAGCACTATTCTACACTATACTTTTCAGAACCAGTGCCCAGATATTGCCATGATAAGATAGGGTTTGCTGGGGCGTGTATCATGACTTGGATAGCATAATGTAGGGAGTATCAATGGTACCCTGCTGGTATTATACTGCATCGTATTAGTACTGTTTGTATTTAATATAAAGTATCCAAGAATGAGATTGTGCATCCCCCTCCCCCGCCCTCAGCTAGTTAGATACCTGCCCAGCAATAACTTCCATTTTCCAATACCTTATTGCCAGACACAAGTATGATGCAACTCCCCTCAGTGGTAGTTTTGAAGCCCTAGCACTGTCTCTCTATTTTCTACAAAAACTATCAGACTCTATAAACGTGTCAGCACCAAACACTTTTATGCAATACAGGTAGAAAAGGAGTGCCATCAACCAAAGCAAAGTTCATAAAGCGCTGATGTAGGGTGGCAACAAGTAATTGTAACAAGTGCAAAAAAAACTTAAAAATATAACCAAGTAACCCTTATTCATAAAATTGTGAGAAAGAAGATGCACGCCACTCCTTCGCTTTCCTTTTCAGCAGATACAGCACAGCAGGTATAAAGTAAAGAAGGAGGTATGAAAGGAAGGAAAGAAAGCAGAACACGAAACCTCACAGCTGAAAAGAAAAAGAAAAAGAAAGAAAAAACAGATCTTAATGGAGACTGCAATACCAGCAAGAAATGTCAAGGGCAGGAGATCAGCAGAATTAGGTAGATGAGGAAGTTCTCTTGTTTCAACCATTGCCAGCGGAATGCAGCAGCATGCTAGGCAGCTGCTACGGTGCTGTGCGATGAATAAATGAATGGATGAAACAACAGGCTGTTTGTAGCCCTGTCTCCAGATTCCTGAAAAGCTTGGGTTGAGGCTCTGCACCTCTCACTGTGATTTTGGTCTCTCTTCTGTCCTGCCCTTCTTCCACTTTTCCATTTCTTCTCCTATCTTTCTTGTCCTTCTATGTTCCTCTTCCTGCTCCTCATCCAAGCATATGCACTCTATCTTATACACACACACTTATACTCACATTCAGCCATACACTCGCCCAAGACATGTTTTCAGAAGGGTATTTCAGAGGGGTGTGTTTTGAGATCTCGAATCAAAAGTCAAAGATGAACGCTTTCTGTTGATAATATGCAACGTTATTGCTGGCAATATTAGTGTGATTAGTCTCATCCCTGCTAAATTGTTTTCTCAGTATATTATAAATTAACTAGCCCACCCTCTCCTCCTTTCCACAGTCCCCTTCCTTCCTCATATCTCTAAACAGAATTATATACTGGTACTAGTATGGTACTATATCACTCATTATCTGCTATCTGGTACTTTGTCACTCGAGTGCTACTTCCCTCTTCTTTTCATCTCACCTCACAGTTTCAAGTTTATACTATAATATATCAAATTTACACCGTATCAAGCTATCCATGTCAATGCATTTGTCAGTATGGCTTGACCTGTAGTCATTTGTTTGACTGAAAGTCACTTGCATTAGTTGTGCTCATTGTTTCACTTATCATATTCTTGACATCTTCTATAATCTCCTTCTTAGCTCATCATGTCAGGCTGATACTACTGACAATGTCCAATATTATTCATGCCAGATGTGCAGTAACGCTCAGGGGAAACCTGGGGATTTCATCGCAGGATGTGGCTGAACAAATTCTGCAATCTATTGCAGCCCTATCTCAATAAATGGAGAACAGCTTCAACAAGATTCCTACGGAGGTCTCTCAACAGTTAGGCGAGATTAAGGTCAATGTTGACAAGGTTGGGCAGCAGCTTGCCAAGACTGATAAATATTCCAACAAGATTGATAATTAGTTTGACAAGATTGATAATCAGTTCAACAAGAATGATAATCAGTTCAACAAGATTGATAATCAGTTCAATAAGATTGATAATCAGTTCACCAAGGTTTATAAGCGTTTCATCTCCATTAATGAAAGTTTCACTGAGTGCAATCTCTGCTACACCTACATTGATACAGGTCTTACCACTGTGAAACACCGCCTAGAGCAAATCAAAAACTCGTTAGACAAACGGGTCTATCCTGATATACTTGCAAAAGTAACCATAGAGTTGGATGATGCTGGTGGGCTTGGATTAGATTATATTGATAAGAATAGTGGCACCTAGGACAGGTCTAGGGGATGGAAGATACAGATTACTAAATAAATATAATACTCAGTTTACTGTGTTTCTCGGTTTTATTGCTTTAATTCATAATTCTTTTCCCTCTCCTCCATATGGAACATAAACTCATGATTTCAGCTGTTGAAGCTATTTATTACCCTAGCGGGCATAGCTTACCTAAGATTTAAGAGTGAGGTATATGGCTTCATAAGATGACCATGTATCTGAACTCATCCACCCGAAGTTATGAGCTTCTCAGAGGCATCTGGAAGACGACTTGGAGCACTGGATGAGAGCACGTTTCAAGATATGTTTAACTGATTGGAACGATGTTTAGAGAACACTACTCCTCTCATTTTCTAGTTGCATATGCATATTGCTGCATAAAGCTTTGATAGCTGGATATCGGAACTGATGACTCCATATTCCATATTACTATTGGTATGTAGGCATTTGGACAGTATATTCATATATAGTCTATCATGACGAGGAGATCGAAGACTGTTTACTAGTAGAGTGGGGACATCCTCAGATGAAATAGCAGTTTGGGAGATTCTCTAAGTCAAGCTGGGAAAGATTTCAGGGTCAAACAGTGTTCGCACTTTTTTCTGACGAACTGAATTCTTAAGAAGATACTTCTTAGCTAAAGAAGTCAAAGTAGCATAAACATTAGTATAAATGGTAGGCCTCTCCCCTGGTGGTTGAAGAATCATCAAGCAACGGAGAAGAGATCTTAACAATATATCAAGTTAATCAAGTTATATTCTAACTCTTTGATATTTGACTACACTTTATTACTTTACCTTTACCAAACGATTACCTACGAGCCTTCCTGACTATTAATCCGTTGTGTGGAATATCCTCAGCCTAGTTAGCTTGGAATCCTACTGTGTTAGCCCCGTAATACTATTAAATACTGGCCTGAGTGTGGCAGGTCATTCTCCTTTTTTGTTTTGAATAACCTCTAAGTCCCTCTGTTCCTTTCTAGTGATCTATATATAATACCGAGGTTTATAGGCTATAAGCTGTAGTTATTAGTTTTTCCCCTTCATGATTGGTACATATATACGAAAGCCATAAGGCGTTCCCTTCACCCATGATAATTTGTAACGAGGTAGACAGAACAGGACTAGTTGACTAGTACCGCTGGACAGAAACAGGGCAGGATATTAAACTGAGGTTTAACAAGGAGACAAGAAGCAGAGAAGGTGCAGAGTAGAAGGATAGTATATCTTTGCTGTATTATAATACAAAAGATAAAAACTTGAGAAGAGAGAAGAGAAAAAGAAAATATATTATAAAAAGATTTCATCATGCCTTTTAAACAACAATGAGCCAAGCCTTTATGACTAATCTTCACAAAATACATATGGTTCGTGCGGATCAAGACCTGCACTAGGAATCTAGCTATTTTCAAACGATTATACCACCAGAACAAGTCACCCAGGCGACTCAAAAAAACCTCTACATTATTCTCTTTATCTCTCTCAACAAT
>Ga0307517_10000583_pt1 | contig 62248 bp, 51 predicted proteins | sample 23_EM_MG_FD_194515 | JGI IMG/M metagenome (GOLD analysis project Ga0307517, IMG submission 194515) | Populus trichocarpa ectomycorrhiza microbial communities from riparian zone in the Pacific Northwest, United States - 23_EM | ecosystem: Host-associated > Plants > Roots > Unclassified | place...
GACGCCCGTCATTATGCAGGACGGTAGGTAACCTAGAGGTGACGCCCGTCCTTACTCAGGACGGTAGGTACCTACCGGAAGTTACCATTTCCAAAAAAGACTGCAGGGCCCGCCCGTCAACCTACAGCCCTGCGGTGTTTACAAAAGACTGACGCCGTGCCTGGCCGTCCTTACCCACCCTGCCCGGGACGGACGGGACTATAGGACGCCAGGGCCCTGGCGTCCGGACGGGACGGTTGGGAACACTGCTCTCATGGCCAATTTCGAATGGGATGAGGGAGTAGTGAAGATGCCCTATGACCGGCAAGATGTTCGCACCAACTCGCGAGGTACCGAGGACCAAACCCCACTACTATTGGCTCTCTCTCAAGGGCAAGGTAGAGCCCTGAAGGTCATTCAAGAATAGGATAGTGCTAACTCCAAAACGGCGGGTCGCGGTAGCTAGGTACCGTTTTTCGCCATCTCCCCTATATGAGAACGAGCCCGCAATGGGAATGCGATTTAGAAGTGATGATCCTAACACCGACCTCGGAGTTCTTAATGGGTAACTCGTACTCCCATGGGCGAACCACGGTGAACAGGGGGCTTTGGGCTTCAAGAATTCCGTTTCCAAGTCTGCAGATAATGACTTCTCCTCAGCCAAACCATCCAGACTGTCGCAGTCCTCTTCTGTCTTGCCGCTAAAGGCCTAGTATTCTCCGAGAAAAAAAACTGATACTCGCCCTAGCGCCTCTTAACTACTCCTCTCATTTGCCGTCGGCCGGCCTTCTATCATCTTCTCTCTTATTGGCCTTCTCGCTTCTCATCTTTACAGTCCTGCTTTTTCGTCACTAAATATTCTTCTTCAGTATATATTTGTCGAGTGAGACATTGGCGTAGACAAGATATTGGTTGATTTGGGTGCGGGCTTTTTATAATGGGGTTTTCTAGTTCCCACCAGCTATTTTCTGTTTACCAACCTTTGTATTATTATTTCTAACTAGGTTTAGGCACAATAGATTCAGAGCTCAGATGCGGAGGGACAGAAATCGAGTGTATATAGAGGATATAAATGAGAGAGTGGCCAAGAACCTATCAAAGAAAGGAAAGAATAAAGCAGTGATTGACAACAGAGTAGAGAACAAGGAGGCAAAGACAGATAGTGACGAAATGTGATTGCAGCTATCAAAACAGCAGTTGAGGAGATTCCTCCTTTTATCTACCGACCTCTTGCCCTATTTCTCCCCTTACCGTCCTTCTCGCGTTCTTCCTTCGAACCAAGAAACAAGGTAGGTTGTGCGTGCACAACATTAACCGATCAACGAACGCCCCTAATTTTCGTCGTGATGTTGTCAACGCCTCGATACAACCACCCCAACCCAATCAAGAAAAATAAGTAAAAATAATTTAAATAGATTGCAGTACTCAGTACCCGTATGCCGTCCATCAGCCTGAATAAAAAAAGAGAAAGTATTATGAGGTGCCTGTTGAGTAATAATGATTTTTGTGGGGGCCCGGAAGCGATGCGTTGCCACATTCTCATCCGAGTAATCAGTTAGTTTTATCCACGCACAATGGGAGTTCATATTGTTAGCAACCAATTGATAGTGCAACGTAAGAGTAGCAGATCCTACAGAACTGTCTACCGATATTCTTTTCTAGTCACTAACTTATATGAATTCTTGCAAAACTTTTGTTTTGTCATTAATAGATATTTTCTCCCGGTAGTAGCCCTCCTCTTATCACCCTTAGGCAATAGTAATATACAGTATAACTAAAAGCTATAGTAGTGGATTCCAACAACCTCTGCGTGGTACTTTTTATCCTTCTTCTTCTCTCTTTCTAGGCAAGGTATCCTAGGAGAAAAAAATATATCCTTTGGAAATCCCCAAGACGAGCGATTTTTTTGGTGATGTATTCAAGGATCCCCAGCAATCCAGCCACTAAGATGCCAGTATCATAGACCACGCTTAATCTTTCATTCTCCAATCATTTTACCTATCATACTTGAACTTTCTAGCAAGTGGCCACGCGATAAATTGCAACCAAATGGCACAGACAGTGAGGGCGGAGTGCACAGTAGAGTCCTAGTACAGCTTTTAAAGCCACTTCCCCCTGTACAAGATGAGCCTCCAAAATCCTATACTGTTGAATTTAAGCTCTAACCACCTCGCTTAGAATATGATAGCCAGCCGCACTTAGCTCCAATCCCGAACCGGAACAGCGCCCCGCTTAAACAACAAATAGTCGCGATAAGGGGCAGACTCCTGACAATCGCTTTAGAGATTAAACTAAGATGGGGGACATAATTATTGCAGTTGACCCAAGTCTATTTAATTGTCTGTAATTGCAGCCGGAAATTGGAGAAGGGGAAAGGTGATAAAGACGAATAGGAGGGGATCTATGTGTGCCGGTGTACTATTCGATTTGTACGATCTTACGGAATTCTTCTCCCTCTTGTTGACTACTTGTACTGCGGACTACCACTATCACACCGTAAGCCTTCCTGGGCTGCGCTAGGGATCCATTGGATATCGCGGATGCAAGTCCTAACTTTAAAATCCTTAAGACCGTTAACAGGGATTCCCAGGAATCATGAAGTCTTGGCTTGGCAAACCCGTCTCACAGAGCCTCATGCTTAAGATGGGGGGGTCAGAGAACAGGGGGTTCAGCGAACACTCCACCAAAAATGACTTAGGGGCTGTTTGGTGTGACAGCCAACCGTGGTTTACAAACCATGGTTTGAAAATTCAACCAATCAGGAGCCTAGAAATTTGATTACATAAGAAGTTTAAAGAGCGGTGATTGGTTGAATTTTAAAACCATGGTTTGTAAACCATGGTTGGCTGTCACGCCAAACAGCCCCTTAGTAAGCTGCGATTTTGTTTGGGCTGTTCGTTGAACCCCCCTCCCACGTTAGTCTTGAGACGGGAAGATGGACATCGGGTTGTTCTCCCAAAGTTGTGAGTTAATATCCGGAATGATAATAACATCTCCTCCAACCATGTGATCTCCGGATTCCGTGTCAAAACATCATGAGGAGTATTAACCCCTTCCCGGTAGGGTATAAGCGCGGTCGGCTTGATCCGGCTAACTTGTATTCGCAATTCTGCTAACCTGTTGGGCAAAGGCTATCGTGAACTGGCGGGCCGATTATCGGTGATGATCTGATAGTGGATTTCGCATGTTTTCCCGGTATCATACTCGAGTATTGTACCGGGGGGTCACGCTGATCATATGGAGTGCAGAGAGCTCAACGAATCCTCGCCACAAGCTCGTTTTAATTATGAATGATTAGTCCAGTTGGAAAGAGGAGCTGCGTGTCTCAGGCTCTCGAATATTTCGGGAGAGAGCAGTACGGAGGTACAGAGGTTCCACAAACGAGGACTGCCACCCTGTGCCTCCGTAATCTTCTTGGAAACTTTCCGGAATTGATTCTATGTAAGCCTTTTTCTTTTACTTTACTCGTAAGTTAACCCAAGAATTGAACAAGGGGTTGGTCACAACCCGAGATCACCCAGGCCACTTCCTGCAGATCTTAGACCCATCTCTATATGACTCGAGTACTGGAGCGCAGAACATCGGACACACCCCTGTCTCAGGCTCGTTTTCATCGCTGACGATTGGTTGGAAAGAGAGCCTGCATGTGTCTCAGGCTCATTTTTATCGCTGAAGATTGGCTGGGAAGGGTAGCTGCATATGTCTCAGGCTCATGCGTGTATTCCGCGGAAAGGGCACTAATTTTGCACCAAAGGGTCAACTCCAGGTGGACCTCACCATGCTATTTCTTATGGTTTTGCTACGCGATGGACACATTTGTTGCACTTTTCTGAGATTTTTTATAAATTACTCCCGCAGGATTTACTTTTTGCCAGCGGACTTTGCAGTAGTTGGGGGTATTGAGGAACCCAGAGCCCGATTAGCCAAGTTCCCCAGTCTCTCCAGAAATAGTAGTATCTGGGGGGGCTACCCGGAATTCATTGGCTCTTCCAGCTCGGTTTGGATTGATTCCTCCTCGCCGCTGTGTCCTCGGTAACTAAGGCCTTCCTGGAGGGTAAGAATCCCTTCCCTCCCTCTGAATTATGTTAATTCTGATTCGCGGCAGCTACGGTAGCACGAGAGAGAAGCATATGGGGGAAGCGCTACCGTAGGTGGGTGTGGTGTTGTGGTGTGGTTGTAACTAGTAGCCTCATAGTGTAGCACAATCAGAGGCGATCCGGGGTTCCTCCTGCGACCGGTTTCGGATACTGTTAAAGACAGAGGGGAACCAATATCCGCAAAGCATAGCGAACACTAACGAAATAATTGGAGGATTTCCCCCTAAAGATTTGTCGCTTAGCTCAACTAATTTCCTGAGATCTATCATACTATATCCACTCGGAATTACAGTTATCCTACCCCATCATATGATACCCAACCTTTTTCATCAAGCAGTGCTCCGGCCCCATAGCCCAGCAGGGGTGGGGGGGAGTGGGTGACACGCCGCGCCGTGGGAAGCTCTCAGTCTAGCAGCATTCCTTTCAGGGGAATGGCAGGTCCGGAGCACGACTGTCACACCCCGCTTTCCCGGACCCCACTCTATGGGATTCTTCGTTGCCTCGGACAATTTTTCAAGACTTGTGCAAGATACATAGAATATACCCACCGCCACGGATTTCGCAGCCCTCTGATCGGATAAGAAATTAAAAATTCCTCACCCCTGCTCGCCTAGAAGGTGCTTTGAGTGTCCCTGATTTTCACCGCACACCCGCATAAAGTCCAACATCACGGATGCTTAGTGGCATGACTATTTCATGTGTGGTTCACTTAGAAATACAGGCCAAATATACCCCCTAATTCCCTCTATCCTCTCCCCAATCACACTCTCACTATGGGTACAGTCCCCCACGTAGATTGGTTTCAAGTTTCTGTTAATCCCCCCAACCCAGCACCGCACACTTCAAGAGGAGGCTAAAAAGTAGTATTGCGGTTGTTGGGGAAGTGCGCCTTGCTATACCCTTGTGGAGTAATGCAGATTGCGACCGCATCGTTGAGATAAAAACCGCACACCCAGCACGGAGAGGTCTTGTTCAATTTCTCGTTCCCCTAGTCTTTTGTTTTCAACTCTGCCCTCATCTAGACCTTAGATGAAATAGTTGCTATCATAGTGATTTCTACTCAATTATCACTCGATTTTCAGTTTTCCATCAGCCATTTTACACCCCCGGAGGCTTCACTATCCCGGACAGTCCACTCTGGATTTTAACCATTCTGGGCAGGGGGGGGGGTGGGGTGACTGTGCTCAACTTCGGCGAAATGCAATGCTTGGTGGGGATGGCTATAAGGGACAGATAGAAGAGAAAATTCATTGGTTCGTTGCCGCCCTAAGTTATAGAAATCCTGGGAAATAGATTGAGCCTTATTGGGCCACTACAATCCGTTTGACCGTCATATTGCCACAGCATGTCACACCAACTTGTGCTGTCAATTCAAAATAGGTATCGTATAATTTTCGCATCTAGGTGTGGGGACGTTACAGTACTGCACAACCAAGCACAACACGAAGCGCTGCAGGCTTTTGTATGCAGAGCCTAAAATCGGCAGTCTACTCTAGCGCTCTACCGCTAGCCAGTAGTATCAACGATTTTGAGCCCTGATGCATAGTGCAAAAGTGCTCATGTCTCAGGCTCGTTTTTTTCTAATGTTGGTTGGTTGGAAGCGCGCCCCTGCATATGTCTCAGGCTCATGCATATATTTGTTGAAAGTGCAATTCCCTCTCAGGAAAAAAAATCTTCAAATAGAGGCGGATCCCCACGTCCCCTCTTTCGAAGTTTTTTTGCTACTTCTCCGGTGTGTTATTTACATTTCTCATTTCTGAGATGGGTTGCTTATAGGGGGGTGTATCATTCCATGCTCGCTGATCCCAACCCGCGACAGTATTCCATCAAGATTTCAACCTTTCTGTCAAGCCCTGGTGCATAACTAGAATCATAGAGTAGAACCCTACCGGGAGGGGATGAGGGCCTTTTTTTTTGTTCGTAATAGCGGGCAGCTCAGGAGTTCGAGTACCGGTAGTCTTCCAAAGAAAATCCGCGACCACTGTATGAGGAAGCAACGACGAAGAAACAGAGAGCTATGTAAAGGGAAAGCGATGCCGTAGAAAGATGGTCGGATTACCTCCCATATCACCATGCCAGGCAGTATGGAATGCCACGATATACGGGGAAGGTTTAACTCAAGCCCGGGAAAAATGGGTCACGCGACCAATCTCATGCCCTAGCGCGGATTTGCTATCGCTTAAGTGCGTAAGAAGTGAAGATGGATGTCCACCGGGGAAGCTGCTGCAATCTCTACCCCAATCAGCATGACTGCCTAAAATCCTATCCCTCGCTGTATGCTCGGGGCTTTAGCCAGACATATACCAACCTGCTTGATTGGTTGGTGGTTGCTCGTTATAGGGGATTAAATTTGTATCGGGACGGGGGTTAAATGTGAGAAAAAAAATCAATTCAGACTAGCTATGATAGCTAGCATACCGTAAGAACTCGAATAATTGAACCTCAGGCTAAGGGGTTGGGGTTGCCTTGTATGGTAAGTTCTGTTTCTTTTTTTCGGGTTTTTTTGGCCTAAGCCGGGTCCGAGGGGGTCAGTTTTGCTTTGCACTCGTCCCTATTCGGGGGGGTAGGACCTCTTAACGCGAGGTTCAATTATTCGAGTTCTTACTGTAATTTGTTGCCCTTGTGGAATTTGATGAGGAATCTGAATTCCCCGGTCTACCGTATTATCTTGAATAGAAGAGAATCGCGCTAAGAGGTTATGTTAAGGTTTAGACACCGCCTCACATCAGTATTGGGTATGTTATGTTGCCGATGATTTTCTAAGACAGAAAATAGGGAGAAATTTTGGACCTCACGGTCCTCCCCTCTGTAAAGTGAGATGGCTGAAGAGAAGAAATAGGATAAAATCACGCAAAGAGATGTCTTAGCTTAATATGACATCTTAGCGCGATTCTCTTCTATTCAAGATAATACGGTATTCGTCCCTAACAGCAGTTTTTTCAAGTGTGCGATCGTGCGAGCCCTGCACGGTACTCGAAAAAACCGAGGCTAATTACCGGGAAAGCCATGTCTCCGGACTTAGCGCTGGAGCCTCTTCCTCTTCCTCTCCATATGTATTGACAAGTAACTAGCGCTCTATCCTTGGCTAACCCTTCAGCTATTCACAACTCCTAACTAAATGTGTGAACTAAGCGGGCCGCAATGCCAATGGCATCCTTGCGTCGAATAGCACAAGTACTTGTACCGTACCGTATTATCTCGTCAAATTGGGTATCTTTGGACAGGGGTTCTTATCACCATCCCCCTAACAAGGCCTAGTACTGAACAAAAAAGGGATAGGAAGATTGCGTTCACTCAGACTCATAAGGGTTAACGCAATCCTTCTATTCCTTTTTTGTTTATTACTAGGCTTCATTAGGAGTCATCATCCTGGTGCGGCGATAAGAACCCCTGTCCCGAGATACCCAATTTGACGAGATAATACGGTAGTCAAATAGCGCACCAGGGTATTTTTTTTTTTAGTACAGTAAAAACTTGAATAATTGAACCGTGTGCTATGAAGTCCAGAATTTCCTTCTCTGGAATGGGGGGCAAAAAACACAGCAAAAACACAGCCCCTTTCCCCCTTCCGAGAAGGAAAGAAAAAGAAAAAACAAAATTTTCTTGACCTTACTGAGAGAAGAAAGTCCAACGACGTAGCACACGGTTCAATTATTCAAGTTTCTACGGTATTCGGAGGTAGAGAAAAGAAGATGACCTATTTATTGTGTAACCGCTGCCTGCGCAAGTGCTTAGTCACCACAGAACACCCATATCGAAGGATGATGCTCTCCCGCGGTTTATGCTATCGGACGCTTTCGATATAGCGTTAGGTTAAATTCTGCGCGCAAGGTGCATCTGAGAGTTTCGTGTTTAAACTGTTGTCTCGGATTGATTTGAATAATTGCCCGATGTTTCCATTTTGTCTCAGCCTTTCGTTTTATAGAGTAGAAGCCTCACCATACCGAGGATGGAAGGGGAATGAAACTGGAAGTATGGTTCAATGTATCTAATGCATGCCTCCGATTTTCAACTCTTCGGTAGGATGAAAGCTAGAAAGGTGGGGAGAAAAATTGAGAAGATTGTAGCTAGAAGACCCTGCGTATTGCATCTCTCTTCACTTTCGCTATTATCGGGGGTAGTAAATTACGAGCTTTATCTACAAACGTTGACGAGGCAAGAGGTTGCTCATGGCGAATCACTCGATTTCTGACACAGCTATTACTGATAATGGGTTGCACTCTGGAGGCAAATGGTTTCTTAGCCATGGAGGAGCCCAGGTTGTCATTGGCAGAGGGTCTCTTGCGTCTTTTCAAATCTCCTCCCTTGACTTGCACACATATCAGTCTTTATCTTCTGGTAAACTAAACCTAAATTAAGTGGTCTTGCTACAACTCTTATGCCACCTTCTTCTCTCTCTTGTTCTCGTCCCCGGTAAGGCTACCCTAACATCTTCCGTATCCTATTAAGGTTGGGCGCACGCTAGGTTCCACCCGCTACTTTTCCAACCTCAGGCCGCATATCGTTGATGACACGGGTACGCCACGCGGACCACTTGCGGAGTTCTAAAGCGAATAGGGCGCTCAGGGTCCGGGCAACCACGACACCGTGATGGAGAGATAGTGGGTGGGGGAATGGGAGCGGCAAAGTCGCAAGAGGTCACTGTTGAAAAACGATGGAATGGCCGAGCTGTATACGGGAGACCTGGAGGAGCGTGAGATTCCGGGAACTTCATTCTGTCAGAGAGGGCCAGAGTGACCCACTATTTATGTAGTGAAGCAATAATATATATCGGCAGTGGAAAATAAATCAAAGGAAGCAATATGGAAGAACGGAGAACACCGTTGAGAACAACACCGCATATCCAATCAATTGATCTAGCAGTGTCGTGCGAGAAGGGGTAGATAACATGAGTTGAAGTCGGGCATCTCTAAACCGAGATTAAAGAACGTTCGCCGGCTATGTCGTACTCGAAGACGTAAAAAGCAAGTGTCGGAGAGTATCATACTGTTTCAACTAGGGGTAAAGCACCGGAAGCCGGTGGGTGGCCGGGGCCCGACGTGGCTTTGTTGATGGAAAGCCGCACTCAACCCTAACGATAATACACAGAAATCGCATTCATACCATATCTTGAGTGGATATAAGGGGGGTATTCACGAAAGTCGGGCTATTTTATATTCATTCAGGAAACAACTTGGGTGATAAAGGAAAACCGGAAATTACCCCGTCTCGCCCAACCCGGATATCAGAAACTTATCATAACACTCTTTATTTCTGTTGTTGCAACCCTATCGTGGATAAGAAGCCGATAGCGTCAGGGATGTTCCAGTATTTGCCCCGATCTTCAGATATCTTCCAGCATCTTCACATATCTGCGGTCATCTTTGGATAACCACAGGTATTTTTTTGCGGGCACCTGAAGATCTCCGATGCGTATAATCAAAATATTTACTAACCTAATGGAATATCTCGGAAGCCTGCTGGCGCGGCTAGGGATCCATGAAACCTGTACTCGTAGGCTTCCCAAAAACCTGGCCGTGCCGGACTGCACGTGCGATATGCCCGTTATCTGCAGGGCAGCCTGGTCACTTTCGAACGTTGTCTCGGACGGGTGGGGACATTGTGAGTGGTGTGAAACCTTAGGTAAAGATCCGGCAACAAGGGAAATCGCCTCTGTACTCGTACAGTGCGCTGCGCACTAGTACTACCTCCCTTTACTAAGAAAAAAAAGTTATGTATACAAGGCAATAAATAGGGAGAGGGGCAACAGCAGCAATAAAAAAAATTTTCTTTCTATTCTTACTTTATTTTTATTTTTATTTTTATTTTTATTTTTATTTTTATTTTTATTTTTATTTTTTTATTTTTATTTTTATTTTTATTTTTATTTTTATTTTTATTTTTTTTTCTTTCTTTGCCAACCCCCCGTCCCATTTGCTTCTGCTACCCGCCGATCGCCAACCTTTAAGGTCTAGAGTCGGATTCTACCACCTCGTAGCAGGATTGTTAAACCCCACAGCCCTATTGAGGAGGGCTAAGTTCTTCAATCTCCCAGTTCCCATAGGGCAGGATTTTTTAATTCTCCTGCCCTACATGACGGATCGTTCAATAATAACTGATTGTCAGCATGGATTGAACTCCTGAGCTCCCGCTAATGCGACAGGAGTGTTAACCACTGCGCCAGCTAGGTATTTCATGAAAGGAAAACCTGGGAACTAATACTTATCCTACTGGAAGCCCGATTTTGGATTTTAATGGGTGGGTAGTGTGTCTCCTCCCGAGTTGCTGGTAGATTTCAACGGAGGTGTTTCTTACTCCTTAGCTGTTTAATGAGAGATTTTCCGTGGTTTAAAACAGAATCAGTGCTTTGTGCGCTTGTTACTCTCCTATGATACACTGAAATCCGGTTTGGATAGCGACGGATAGTACATAGATAGACAATCACTGTTGTCGGAGGTCACACAGTAACAGCCGGAGTCAAAGCGTAAGGTAATGGGACTGATCAAATTGAAAGAAAGAGAGAGAGACGATTGCTATCCTGCTATCCTACAAATGCGCTTGAGACTGCTGTACATATAGTAGTGCACAGTGTGAATATACATCAAGATGACCACTGCCATTTCCTAGATCCACATGTTTCAACTTGCCTGACCACTGGCCGAACACATTCATACCAGATCATCACACCAATGTAATAGTTCCGACAACTGTCGGGTGTTGGAAATGACAGTTTAATGGCTGCGCTCTGATGCCGCTGAGGTATACGTGCGCACTAGTCAAAGGACAAGCAAGCCAGGAAAATGTTTTCACCACTTCGTTTTTCTTTCTTCTCACCTTTGCTCTCTTTCACACCTTCTTTCCTATACACAACTTTCCTCAAGCCCCCCCTTTCCAGCAAGTTATCACAAGTAATCATGAGAGAATCTCCATTTAAGCAGTTTCACCCTACTGCGTAAAATCCTTACCCTAAATCATTATTTCCGCAGCCCAGATTTTCAATATCGGGCAGCGGGGTGTATCTGGGTGATGAGACGCCATTGCGGACAAGGCATCCCTTCGCCGGAAGATAGGAAAATATATATAAGCTCTTCATAATAGTGTCTGTGTGCCGCTGTAGATAGTAGGGTAAAAAGAGGCTAATTTTTACTCTAGTTAACTCCGTCAATTGAAATCGGCACCCCAGAGGAGTGCACTCAAGGGTGGGTTAACGGCAACAATGCGGATCTGAAGAGATTTGGCACAATGGGTGGGTGGATATGACTCCCATGCTATGGGATCTTCCCTGATAAATATAGCTTTCGTTCTTACACGGAATAGCTGTCGAGGTAGTTAGTACGGTAGGATGTATGATATATACTCTTGGGTCTGGGCTCCCAAGAGCAGCTGAACGTAAGGCTCAATCTTTCCGCATATAAAAGTGAGAACTACTCTCTCAATAGCTACCCACGCAAGTAGCTCCAGAACATAATAATATCATTAAAAATAAAAATAAAAAATGTCACTCTGGCATCGGACGTTGGAAAGGGGCATGTAGCTTCATATTTAGGGAAACCCACAACCAACCGGAACAAAAGACCAGGCAAACTAGGACATATAGATTTAAGCATAGTATAAAAAGATACCCTACCAAACCACGAAGATAAAAGCATATGAAACCATCTCACGGGCCTAAAACATTAGTGTTAGTAATCTCCGGATATATTTTATCACAAGTTTAAGCTCTCGAGCGCCTACATGTTATAGGCCTAACATAGACTACCATTCAGAGTCCATCCCTCCCTTGGGCAGGGAAAGGTAATTCAACACAACTTCCCCGGGATTCCAGGCTCTAGGCTTCCCAATATTCTCAAACCGATTATCTGCGAGCTCGAAGGCGGAGTAGTCTCCCAGATTCACCTTGATCCACCTCACGGGCCCACGGGTCTCAGAAGAGTGGCAGGATGGGGTACGCGAAGAAGAAAACATGGGGTCATCTTCTCTAGATCGTATATAAGATAGGAGATTTCGGGAGTTGGAGGGGCTTTGTTTGCCTTTGCTGGTTAGGGAGTCGGGAGTGGTGTGGCAAGTAGTACAGCCCATTCCGGTATCCACGGAGTCTTGTGCCTGGTTGGCTTTGGGAGGGGGGACGATGTCGGACTTGGGACTCTGCGCTTGACCTCCGGTGTCGAACTCCTTTTCAGTGACCTGCGGCCTCCTCATGGTCTCTTTACCCACCACTTCCGCTTTCCGGGGCTGGAAATTTGCATTCCCGGCCGCTTCAGCAAAGGTGCCTTTGCCAGCTTGAGGAGTCTCAGCACTGGATTGCCTGCCGGAATCACTAATATTGAAACCGCTGATGTTGGAATCACCGATGCGGGGATCCACAGTGTTCGGGATTGATCCGGGAGAGGAAAGCAACTCTTGGTTGTTTGCCTCCCCTCCCTCGTTCATTTCCGGCGTGGGGTCCTTGGAAAATACTGCTTCGGCTCCAAACTTTTCCAGAGCTGTAAGCCAGACATTGTTGAAGATTTGATCTGAATCGGACATCGTTCGCTGTTTATTTAACGGGAGGTTTATCGGGATAGGTGTAGAGTTTCACAAAGATCTAAGATCCCGCTAAGGCCAACGGGGGAGGAGGTAGCTGAGAGGGGGGGGCAGGAGATGCTTGAGGAAATTGGGGGGTTCAAGGTCCCCCTGCGTGCAACTTGGAGGATGTTAGAGAGATGCCTGGCCACAAGAGGCGGACCGGTCTTGAATTTTTTTCTGACAGAACTTTCTCCTAGGGTTGAGAAGGGAAGTCCCTGGATAGCCCTCATTCAGAGTAAGTTGACTCATTATCACTAGGGTTAATACTACCCTAACAGCTCGAACAAACTGACCTCGCGCCACGACATTGGAGTTATTTCCCTTAGTAAGCTCTGGTATTTATTTATTTTTGTTTGTTTCGAAAAGAATTATTTCAGTGTGTTTTTGTCCCCCTTTTTAAGAGAAGGAATTTTGGACTCATTCCTAGCACATTGCCCATTCATTCAAATTCCTACGGTAGTTCTTATTGCGGTGATCTCGACAATTGGGTATATCCGAATGCTATGCGCTAAGATGAAAGTTATCTTTCCGGAGGGCCTTATTAGATTCTACACCCCGGATGCAATTAACACAATAATTCCCTACCCAAATGGATCCTTCTAGAAACCGATTATTCCATCAACGCAACCCCAAACCGTGTAACTTACCTAGGTCTGGACAACTCAATCTCAACCCTAGATGCGCCTTGGTGGACCATCTTATTCGCTCCGGAAAACCTCTCCAAATGTTGGAAATGTGGGCTGCGGAGGTAATGACTTTCGGTGAGGATCCTACGCAGCGGAGTGAAACCGCTTAAGTGGAGATGGGGGTCGTGATTGATTGTGATAACTTGGTGGAGGGGGGAGACTTGAGGAGGGTTGTGTACAGAAAGGAAGGTGTGAAGCGAGCAAAGGTGAGAAGGAAAGAAGGACAAGGGGGGTTAAAACATTTCATCGCTTGCACGTCCTTTGGCTAGTGCGTACATCTACCTCAGCGGCCTCAGAGTGCTGCCATTAAACTGTCATCTCCAACACCAAATGTTGAAATCATACTTTCGGATATGCACTTTCTACCTCTTTGAGTACGACAACGCCTCCCAGCACATGCTAGTTTCACTTCAATGCCGTCAGAGTTCAAGCTCAACTCATTCGGTTCAGATCTTCTATTTGTTTCGTTACTTAATCAATTAATCATAATATGTAACTCTATTCGTAACAGATTTCTTTCGTCTTCCAGTTTCTTATCTTGATATGCGTTCCTGTTGCGCAGGGTAAAAAGTCGGTCCTCCGGCCCCTCCGATAGAATGAAGTTTTCTATAATTTTTCGTTCCCCTAAATTTTCGGTATAGAGCTTGATTATTTCAGAATATTCAACACCAAATAGGAAACCACATAGGAGTGATAAACTATGATCTTGTTCCCACGTCCGGCCATATCTAACTTCACCACCACCTATGAGCCATCCAACGAGAGAATAATCTCCGCAAACCTTCCTGACCCCCACATTTTGAGCATAGTAGGCAAGCTCCTACTTGGGGTTTCTCTGAGGCAATAGACATAACAAGGATAGATAATACCTGTCGAGGGTTTGGGGGCTTTTGAGGAGTATGTGTATAAGTAAAACCCGAATACCATATCCTGAACATTCCATGGATCGCCGCACCTATCTCTGTATTTCCCCACATGCCCTCATCCCTTTTCACACTCCCGGGATAACAAAGGAAAGATATGTCGGTATATTCTACCGTCAAACAACTCCCATGTGTGAACACTCTGAATAACTCCAGAACGATCCTTCTCTGGGGAAGGAAAGATGTGAGGAGTGGAATGGTACCAAATGGAACAGTTTGTAGAGGTAGATATGGAGGACATTTCTCAAAGAAGTACAAAGAACAAAAAACTTTATCTTATGCCTTTCCCAAATTAGTGTTGTATCTTAACACATACAAACTAGGACGTAACTTCAACAACACAGGGCTTATTTCCATCCCACAAACGATCCACCCCTACCACTGTCATTAATTTTCTTTCCATTTATCTCCATTCAACAAATACAAGATTATCCGTAGAATCTTCCCACCCCCGTGACAAAGCCAGACACATCCGTCCAACAGAATGGGGGACCAGAAGGGTGGCAATTACCATACCCTGGGGAGCGTGCACTCAGTGATAGAAGCAATGGAGTCGAGAAGGCCGTGAAGCGTGTTCAGGCCGGATTTGCAGTTGGTGGTTCCAGTAAATTCTTGCGCACCCGCTACATCCCTATCTTATAGTAGCCAATCATGGGGTGGGCAGGAGCAGTAAGCACAGCCACAGTTTCAGCCCCCAACTCGATAAGCCGATCGCGGTCCTCAACCCCCAGCTCTCCCGCCCCTCCTTCTCGAATTACGGCCCCGTAGTGGAATATTTGCCCATGAACAGGGCCTACTCATGTACTATATTAGGAGCAATGCTACGACCAACACCCTGAATACTACATTTTCCATGGCATACGGCCATGGGTGGAAGCATGCCTTCCAGGTCAGGAAAACCTTGCTAGCTCTGCCGCGTTGGTTGATAGGAAGAATGAACTCACGATTCCCGATGTGGCTGGGGCCGCCCAGCGGTACGGCTATCATAATAGGATCTTTTGTGGTGGGAGTGGATTGCAGAGGGCTTTCATCTTGGGGGTTTTTTTAGGTCTCTTGGGGTGGCGTCGAGTGAGCGGGGGTGATTGGAGAGAATAAGAGGTTCTCGTCTACCCGTTTCTAGCCCTACACCTATACCTTCCGAGAGCCATCTCCCGGAACAATGTTCGTCGCTTTAAGGGATTATGGGCAAGTGATTTTCCCAAATCAAGCCAAGTGAGACTAGGCCCCCATATCTTAATAGCCCGTAAAAGTACTCTAGCAAAGCACAACATTCACGACTACTTCCCCGACTCTTTCGCCGAGGCAGCTATGATACCCCAAATTTACAATGAGGATTTGATTTTACTCACCCTAAAAACCTAAGACAAGATCGTTTCTCATGGGGGTGTCATCTTCTATAATATTTGCATTTGCATTTGTATGGCTCTATGCATGGCGTCATGCCTCGGCCCATTCAGGGTTAAAAACATTTCCTTCTCCCATCCATTCAGAAAACTCGGTGTCCCCCGTGTAACATCCACTCGTAATCCCCAATCCTACTCTTTTGGACTATTTATTGCCCGTATTGGAAAACTGCTACCTCAAATAAGTATCGCCGCTAAAGAGTTCTAATACTGTATCTGCTCTATGGGCGATATATCTTAGTATAATTTCGCTAATCCCCCCGCTGGATGAGGAGGCGACAGAGGGGAGGAGAGTGGGAGGCAGGTCGGAGAAGCACCCGGAGATTTTGACACGAGCGCTGGGAGGGGTGGCAATAGAGGCTAAGATAAGCTTTCCCCGGAAGGAAGTGTTTCCGGGGCGTGGAGATCAGGCTTGGTCAAATGATCACTTCGTTTGGATATTTCGCTTTAGTAATTTGCACTTGGCAACAATGGCCTGCACTTTCTTATCCGGGAGACCCCAACCATGGGTCTTTAGTAGTACCTCTAATGCTCCCCCCAGTGACCAGACACCCTTGCTTCTCGTCTAGACGGCGAATTTGAATATATACCCTCCCCTCGCCCCGCCCTTCTTCAGCCCAGCCCTGAACTCACACAATCGAAAGATATAGCGTGATTCTTTCAATAACCTTACCCACCTTACCCCTCCACTACCCCCCGAACAGCGTCAAGATAGCTTCTCATAGCCCTCCTTCCTGAAGGAAGTGGCTCCCATGGAACAACTCCGCTTCCGAGCTAGCAGCTCTCCGATATGATGGGTGTTTGCCCATACCAGCGTTATATAGAAATGCAGACTCCTCGATCCCGAGCCACCTCGTTCGAATTTCCCGCCGGTCTCGTCAAACACCGGCCCAAGCTGCCCTCTTAGCTTCCCAACGACTCGCGCAATATCAAGACGCTCATGGATAGGGTACCGGGCATTCAAAGGATTACCATCCGACTAAGCGACGATCACTGCTCTCCACGAAAATCGTGTGACTGGAACCAATAAGAAATTCGCGAGAAGTTAGGGATGATGTTATTACAATTTGCGGGGTTGGGCTCTTATCGCCGTATCCGAAAGCTGTCCTACGCTCAAAGCAAGCATCACGATAACAAAAGCGTTCCGATTCTATAGTAACCTCGCTTAGAGATGTGATCTCTTTCCAATGTGACATAAGCCTCCTTGTACGCTTACACCTTGACCCGTCCCCCGTTGTGTGCCACATTAGATTCCCCACCTTCTTCTTCCTTGTTGCCATTTAACCGCCAAGCAAGCCCGGTGAATCATGAAAACAAAATCCCGTTACAGGTCCTCTTGTGCGGGGCTCCCTTGGAGAAGTGGGGTCCACAGCAATCTCCTTAGGATGGCATCTAAACAAGTTGATTCAGTTGGAATACCGCTTGGGCACTTATAAGATATGAATTCCAAAAACCCAGTCTCTAGCATGTTCGTGTCAAACCCTCACGAAGGGGGGGTTTCCAATTGCGCCTAGAGAGAATAAGCGCAAGCGCGTTGCGAGTGCCCAATTGGCATATGTGCAGGGCGAAGCTAATAGTGCCGACACCCGGAACCCCGCACCCGCAAATCCCCCATGGTGCCTAGCCGCTCCATCCAGACCCTCCACCGGACTTCGTACATTGACTGTATATTTCTCTGCGACCGTCGTGATTCTTCCAAACAAAGTCAGAAATTAACAAACCCCCGATCCAAACAATCACGACCCGGGGGAAGGGAAAAAAAGGAAAAAAAGCGCTGTCCGTTTAAAAAAATATTGTTATTTTAGCTATTCCCGCCTACGCTATTACTACTATTACGGCTATTATTATCATTATTATTATTACTATTACCATCCTGATTATTCTAACACAGCACTTGGGCTTCTCACCAATCTCGGAGTTCTCGCAATGTCTAGAAAGCCAGCTTTTATCCCCCGAAGGTTGACACTTTGACTGGAGAGCCGGAAATCAAACTCAGTCAAGTGGAAGAAAAAAAAATAATTATTTCAGAAGGGGTTCACTACTCTACATTGTGATCTCGAACCAAAGACATCCTGGAGACCACCCTCCTTAAGGTTTAGAGTGGGCTCCCAGAGATGCAAGCTACCTTTTTCACCATAACCAACACGCGGGGGCTGCATCCGGACTGGAGACCGCGGATAAAGAGGAGTTTTTTTTTCCCTCCTAGTCTTCGTTCGGTCAAAGTTTGAGCGGAGTAAAGTATCTCCAGAAAGTACAGTACTGTACAAGGCCTGTACTGTTATGGTAAAATCTGGTGAAATCCGTTATCTCCGTCAACACTGCGGCCTCCGGATTCAGCATACGCACCTGAGAAGGGCTCGGTTTTTCCTGACGGAGTATAAAATAAGCTTTCAGGGAGTGTTGGATCTCACTAACTATCGTAGCATTCGAAATCCTGGTAACCGGCCAAGCTAAACATGTCCTGGTTCCACAGGCTAATTTTCGCTGATAATCTGAGAGCCGATGTCACGAAATATTGCGAGTATCATACAAGCACCGTCCCGGGATATTGCGCGTGCTGCTTCATTCACTGTGATAGGTCACTCATCATCCGTCCAAAACTCTGACAAAATTTAACACCGTTTCTAAATTTATAATTGGTCAATCGCCGGTACTAAATTCTAGGATGGCCAACAAAAGGTAACCCGTGGCCGAGACTGGGGTAGCAAGCTCTTGTGCCGGGCATTATGGTATTATATAGGCTGGTAGTTAGACATAGGGTACCGGCATTCGTGGCTTGACCCGACAAACCGCAAGCAACTCCCGGAGGACCGACTCAAGCTTTTATTCCAATCTCATCTTTGTAATCTGATCCCCCCAATCTCACACACCAACTCCACAGAAAATTACGGCCACTTTAGAAGAATACCACTTCCCATGCATGCAGAACATGGACGGAACCTCCCATGATATCGGTTAGGCATAAGGTAGCCCGGTTTTCGAGGACGCCCTCTTTGAACACAAACCGAATCTACTCCGAAATGGACCTACAGTGTCACAGGCCTCCCCTGCCACAGGGTCAATATCCTTTATGTGATGACAGGCGTTTTCCTTGGGGCGGGGGGGCTGCCGGCTGCAGGACTTAAAATCCCTAACCCCTACCCAGACCATATCCATAGCCAATATCTACGATAGTGAAAGAAGGCAAGTCTTGACTATTTAGAGAATGTCCATGAACAAGTGGTACAGAAAAACTTGTAGGTCTCCATGAGCGTACCACATGGAGCCGGGACTCATGACTCATGACTCATGACCGCCAAAGCACATCCTCGCCTCAATTTCAATTCATCAGCAGTACTTTATGTATGGACGGTCGGTTCGGATGTTACATCCTAAGGGAACCAGAGCCGTGGATCCCCCCCCCCCAGAGAGTCCTCAGTCCAAACTTATCCCTTAGACCGTGGGTGGCTATGCCTCTGCACCAACGGACTACCGAAAAATATGACTGATATGTTCCTCAGCCCCCACCTAGAGATGGCAGAGCGTGGTTGCTAACTTCCTAGAAATGCCCCATCCCATAAGCTATTGTCACATAAGTTGTTCGGGTGGCTTTTCTAGCTGGTTGAGTACAGGTACCGGTACCACACGCTTTGTCAAAACCAATGCCGGACAACTTCCATTCCTTCCCCAGCCCCCCAACCCCTCTATGGCCTAAGGCTACCCCTCCGCCCATTCCATAGTAGCAATTTACAGGAGCGCCAAGTATTACGGGATTAATTAATGAAAGGTCGGGGGCCAAATTGGGAGAAATGATGTGCCGAAAATCGGGGAAACGCATCCTTGAACCCGACACAGGATTCAGATACCCGGAACCTTAAACCGTGAAGTGATAAAAGGGTTAGATATTCTACCGACATTCCAGTATTATAATATGATACGGTAAAACTTCCCGAGATCCACTACCAAAATTTGATCAGCCGTGGGAGGCAGTCAATCAGACCACGTTGATTTTGTTTGGCAAGTTAAAAGAATCGCGAATCCCGATTAATACAACAACGCAGGATCCAGTGGGTAATCTCATACTACCAGGGAAACGCTAACCCCTCCAGGAGTCTCTATATCTAGATCCAGAGATCGCGGGGCAAAGACGAAGTGCTAAACTTCATAGGATTTTACAGTGTTTGAAGAGGATAAGAGACCGATGCTGGGAGAGGAACTGCCAGCAAGGAAACCACTGAGAATGCCGATGGACTCGCATATGATATGGTGGAAAAATATTCAGCCTACACTACCGCATAAACTAGCGAGAACCGTCCAGGGGCTAGTACGTTCAAATAAGATTTTTACCCTAGTTTTGTCTCGAAATCGCAATAAGACGACATCGGCTAACTCTCTGTAGCCATGACTAATCCTGTCAGGGCCCTCATCTTGACGCAATCGTAGGTTTCACTTCAGCAGCTTCTTACTTGTCCCAGGCAAGAAGTATGATACCCGCAAACAGGGGGGGTCTATTTGTATGAGCGCTCAGACGCGCACAGATGCTTTGCCATACATTTTTTTAATCCTTGTTTGCGGGTACTTGTTGCCTGGGACAAGCATTTGAACGTACTAGCGTCTGAACGGTTCTCGCCAGCTTATGCGGTAATATTGGGTGACATGAGAATCTCTCGCATACGGCAGCGCCAGAAGCGATAATGGGGAAGAGCGAAACACCCAGCCACAGAGTGGCTTGCATCCAAATATTCAGCCCGCTTCGATTAGAGCGAGTCTAGACGACTGCCTTCTGCCAATTAAAAAACCGAAGTGGGGTGGGGTTACACACTTCCTAGCGAGACCGAGCCTCTCTCTAACCTACCGGTACTGTACCCATTTCAAGTGCTGCGCTGCTGGGTGTCTAAAATCGACCCTTACCACGACCAAATCCAATACCGAACAGGCCCCGGCGGCGACGACGTGTTGGGGAAAAACTCTGTATCGGACTGCCTAAATCAACCCCTTTTCAGTTCTACTACGGTACGTTTTTTAATAAAGTCAATATCGGTAGGGAACCGTAAGATGGGAGCTCTTTGAAAAAGTCCAACAGACACAGTAATCTACGCCAAGGCGCTCCTTTTGTATTCACTACTAAACGGGGAAAAAGTGAGTCAATAGGGCCGGCGTTTGGTGTCTGGCGCTATACCGTAAAAACTTTAATAATTGGACGGTGTGCTATGTCGTTGGACTTTCCTCTCCTAGTAAGGTCGAGAAATTTTTGTTTTTTTTCCTGTCTCGGAGGGGGGAAAGGGGCCGTGTTTTTGCTGTGTTTTTGCCCCCTTTCCAGAGAAGGGAATTCTGGACTTCATAGCACACCGTCCAATTATTAAAGTTTTTACGGTATAGCTTGAGTGAGGGAGTTCCACCTTCTTTCAGCTACTATACTAATACTGACCCGAAACGCAATTGCTTTTTTCAAGCCTTCTATGTCGAGCCAGTGCTACTCCTGAATTCTCCGTAAACCTCTTAGAAGCCCAGTATTACAGCACTTCCGTCAAAAGCTCCCTTTACGCATACCCTACACTAAGATAAACCTAATATCGAGCGGAAAATATAGATAATAATATATTATTATCATACCTAGCATGCTATTGGCACTATCCCTTAGGTGGCATGAAACAGTAAAATTCGCTCTCAGAAGGCCTGTTATGGAACAATTATTTGTGCGGAGAGAATTCGAGCTGACCAACTCGCGGCGGGTAGAATTTCTGAGACAACCGACACAACCAGATTCCCCCACAAAACCTAATCGTCATGAGAACCACACCAGTGATTACAATTACAACCACAATTATGATATAATAACATTAATACAATGGCCTGTATATTTGCTTCCCGCCTTCTCTCTAGGAGCATGGGATCTAGTAGTAGGACATTTGATTTTGGCTCTGGCATTGACTTAAGTTGTGGTATGATACCGAGATTGTGATGGGTGAATGTTGTGGGGAATTCTGGTTGCACCCTGTCTTATTCTCGTCGCGAGTAGAGTGCTGAGTCATTTGAGCATTAAATAAACTAAAGATCCGATTAATCCAGCAAGGATAGGTGACAGCTGTCCAATCTGATATTAGCGCACTGGGAGCGAATCTTAGGGGGTGTTTGGCACACCGTGTGTTCAAATTATTTCAAAACGCGTTTTGCAGATTAGATTGAGATCAGATTTTCAACAGCCCAATCACAAGAGATGAAAAGGCATTACATCATCCGAAAATGTCCTTACATAATCCCTCTGTGTGCGTTGTGATTGGTCTGTTTGGAATCTGATCTAAATCTAATCTACAAAACGCGTTTTGAAATAACGGTTATTTGAACACACACGGTGTGCCAAACACCCTCTTACTGTTCCGCACTACCCAATAGGCCCCAGATTAGTCAGCTTCTTGAGCCTCCCATTTGACAAGCTTCAAAGCTGCATTCTATTCTAAAGTTCCGCACAGATTCTCCAACATCAACCCTATTTCTCACATGCCAGAGCAACCCAGTATTTACATGCACCACTGATCCTGCAGTTGATACGAGTATTAGTGCGTATTAAAGTAGAAACCTACCCCGTGGCCCATTGTCCAATTAACCAAGGTGCCGGAATCATGAACCCTAGGTTAGTTGAGGACCTTCCGAGTTGGATCGCTGGTGGAAGTATAGAATCCGGATCCGGCGATATTCTAATATCTATGCTTCCCCTTTCCACCGGTAAGGGGCAATTTTCCGGCTAGCCTACCGGCACTAGCATACTCGAGTAGAGCCTCGGTTTGCCGCAGCGAAAAGCACTCGAGGATCAGCATTGCAGCACCATGCGCTCTTAGTGTGGTGTTGAGCCCGATGCCAAGATGCCAGAAGCGCAAGCGGTCTTCCTTACTGCATGTGGCACGTAGAGCCTTGCATGTAGCGCACCATTACCCAATCGTACAGCATTGTCTCACCAAACTAGAGGTGGCGCTATTCGTCAAGCAAACTGTGGCTTAATAGACGGGGCGATCAAAGCTCTGCAGGAGGCTCTTTTCCTCCAAAAAAAATAAAAACCTTGAAATAGCTCCCCTTGTAATTCATGGTCATTTGCACTGGTATCAGAGTAGCTCTCTGGTAGGTCGCGCTGGCCTGTTGAGCCACACTTTATTTGACTATCCAAGGGCACAGCCATTTCTACCGGCAGTTTAGCCAGAAGATGCGGCAGGAATACGCCGGGTAATAGAAACCGGAAAAATCCCCGGACCCACCATAGTGCCTCAAGACCCCTTGAAATTCACCATCCCCGCCGGCCCTGTGATCTCCAAATTCTGAGTCAAAAGCTCCTGGGAAGGATTAGCGTTTTCCTGACACGGTATGAGACCAGCCCACCGGCTGCGTTGGATCTCATTAACTGGCGTTCGCAATTCTTTTAACCTATAAAACTAAATTCATCCTGGGCTGGCGGAGATGGTGGATTTCACAGCACTCTACTCCAGACAGTTCCCTCATTGAAACAGCCGAATACCGAAACCTGTGCGGTAGGCACAGTTAAACCTGCTCATTAGCATCTGATGCTGAGACCTAGAAAATAACCCGGTGATGACCTAGCATTGCCCAGCTCCTTAACTTTATTCTTATTTTCTGTTCATAAAACCTGATCGCCGATGGTGGAGAACCCGCTAATAGCAGGTCTATAGAGTAACGATGTCCAAACTTCTCATCAAGCTAGAAGTCTAGTACGATGTCTAGCACCCATGAACCTCCCGGTGACTCCATGCCTTTTTGCGGTTTTTGCGGTGAAGGGACAGGGTTGGCGCCAGACCCCCGGGTGTCTTTACTTGAGTACGACCAAGCTCATTACCCTCCCTCCCGCTCCCCCTCCCTTCCTCCCTAATTCCTTACTGGAGCGGAGAACGACCCACTTTTGCCTTCAAACGCTCTCAAAGGCAAAGGCCAATATGTTCCACATGCCTTGTCTCGTATTTAACGGCTATCAGGCAATGATTTCCGCAACCAGGCCTAGGACGGCAGTAGTGTTGCAGCACAGCACATGGTTTAGGAGGAGGAGAGCGGAGCAAAACTGAGACTGAAATTACTATGCCGAGTTAGCTACAAGAACAGTTTTTCCCCACTTCCCCTCTTGCCACTTTATCCTACTTTGCTATAACAAAGAGACAACGGGAAGGAAGCCCCTCAGACACCAAAAGAAGCCAGATGGGAAACTTCTTTCGCAAACGTTCCGCGTTGCGCGCTCGAGATGACAAGGTCACAAATGCCTCTGACCTGACACTGCGGCAGTCGCTGTTGCCTTTAGCTCTAGTTACTATTTTGTTTTTCCTTTGGGTAAATTTCCATACCTTTGGCATTATAATCCGTGTTATTAATGCTTATAGGGGTTTGCTTATGGCCTTTTGGATGTTCTCAATAAGCACTTTCAGACCACGTTGAATATTTCGCGGTCGCGGTCATCCGGACTCCAGGCTGCGTACTTTGGGTGAGCGGCCGTCTTCCTTTCGCGATTTAGTGAGAATATCTAATCTTGATTCCTCACTCCAGGGCATACCCCATCGCATCGCTAACATACGCTGGTGTTGTTTTGAGAAAATTTTCATACAAAGCAACATTCATGCTTGGCTTGACTTTGTATGGAATAGGCGCTTTATTATTCTGGCCAGCAGCGCTAAAGAGATCTTTCGGGGTGAGTTTCTTACCCTTCTAAACCGCTCAAGTAGCTCTCAAGGGAAGCTAATCGCGGGAATGGTTGGCAGGGCTTTTGTGGCGCAACCTTCATCATCGGGTCGGGGCTTGGAACTCTTGAGACTGCTGCCAACCCATATTTAGCGGGTAAGAAATAAATTCCCCCTCCACCCCCGCAGATCCATACGATAACGATACTGAACTATCACCAAAGTATGCGGTCCACCAAAATACTCCGAGATGCGTCTCAACTTTGCCCAAGCCGTGCAGGCAATCGGAACGGTGGTCGGGCCTGTCCTTGCCTCACATGTCTTCTTCAAGAACGTCAATGATAATTCCCTGGAATCTGTCCAATGGGTTTATCTTGGCATCGCGATTTTCGTCTTCATCCTCGCAGGTGTATTCTATATCGCGAACATCCCCGAGGTTACGGACGCCGACATGGAGCGCCAAATGGAACTCACCGGTGGAGTCTTCACAGCGACAGAGAACAAGTCATTGAAGAGTCAATACCACCTTTGGTGGGCCGCTGCTTCTCAATTCTGCTACGTCGGGAGTCAAGGTAATCCCTACCCCGCTCCATCTCACCTTAAGCCCCTAGAGCATCTTACTAACAAATCGGACAAAACAGTCGCCGTCGCCGGCTACTTCGTAAACTACGTAACCGAAACCCGTGGCCACACCACGGCCGCCCAGGGCGCTAACTTCCTCGCGGGCGCGCAAGGCTGCTTCGCCGCAGGCCGCTTCCTTGGGACGTTCTTCATGAAGTTCGCCAAGCCGCGCTGGGTTTTCTTGGGCTTCTTCACCGGCGTAATCATCTTCCAAGCCGCTGCGGTCGGTGCACGTAAGAACGCGGGTCTCGCCTGCCTCAACCTCGTCCTCTTCTTCGAGTCCATTTGCTTCCCGACCATCTTCACCCTCGGTATTCGGGGGCTTGGCAAGCACACCAAGACCGGTTCCACCGTCATCGTCGGCGCCATTATCGGAGGCGCGGTCATACCCCCGATGCTTGGCGCTGCCGCGGATCACTTTAATAATACTGGCCCCGCGATGTTCGTTCCATTGATATTTTTCGTCCTGGCGTATAGTTTCCCACTCGCGGTGAACCTACACAAGCCGTTGGCGAAGTTGATGGATGGGTTTCTCGAGAGTGAGGTTGGTACCGGAGATAAAGGGTTTACGGTGGAAGAGGCGGTGGCAGCAGAGACGGGGGGTACCGGTATGGGGGTTGGGAAAAGAGAGGATATTTAGCTAGGAGGGTTATTGCGTTCACAGTTTGTCTTTTTTTTTTTTTTGCGAGCAAGCGGTGTGCTTGTACAATATTTTACTTAGAACTCCGGAAGCGGAGTAGATTTTTTGAATGAGTACCCTGACTGGATCTGCACCGCTCATGTTAGAGTAGGAAACTTCTTGACAAGAGTCAAGTTTGATCGTTCGCCAATAACTTGCTGTAAAAACCAGAACAGTCCAGAATGAGGCTCTGACGTCCAGAATTCCCGCCTTTGGATTAAGGGGAGAAAACGCGACCAAAAGATCCTCCCTCAACCCACAATCGAAACAAGTCAGGGAGAGAAAAAACAGACCTTACCAGGAAATGCAGTTCCACAGTCCCAGAGAGATTCTGAACTATTTCGGTTCCCACGGTTTGATCTTTCTCATTTTGGTATGATATAAACCAAAAACCATAAGTTACTCCCAGCTCACCACCCAACACTTACCGGTAGGCAACAAAACCACTCCATCTCATCACACACCGCAACCACACCAACCCCAAATATAAGACTCAACCCCTCCCCGCTTCTCCCAGCACCCACCCCCGAATTTGTCAAATCCTGACTCGCTACCCCGCAAACGGCCAACCCTCCTACTAATAATCAACCACCATACCGCACCTTGCCGAATCCGGTACCGGCAGGCAAAGCAATAAACAGAATAGTAGTAATCCTGGGTCTGATGCATGGGTATTGTTGCACAAGGAGTGGCCCTGCGATTGGGACATGGAATGTCACCCGGTTTCGGTTGTTCTGTTGGGTTGGGTGAGTGAAGTTAGAGTGGGTGAAGGAGGGAGCGATGAAGCCCGGGGGGGCCTCGTATAAGTTCATATGGAGGCAATTGTAGCCACCATACGAGAACAGGGTTTAAATTACTACTAATGCACTCTATTATATTCAACGCCTTTTAACTTCGGATCATCCGTCCACAGGTACACAATACTTGACTGTGCCTCCCCCACAGTGCTAATTTATAAGGCCTATTTCCTCTAGCCGCTAATGCCGCTAAGACCTCACCATTCCTGATAGTTGATCAGTTAAGCTGACCGAGCTTTACAGTGGACATCTTCAAGCTCAAGCTACCGGAACCGTTCCCCTCCCACTCCCCCTCTGCCTCTATTTTCCCCAGACTCTGGTCTTTCACTCACGCAACCCAACGCACTCTGTTCACAATAACTATAAAAACACACCCAGTGATGTACCGGTCTCCGAACCACTACCTGTAGTGGTACCAGGACGCGCTAGATGTGAAGAAAGGTGTTAGAGTTGCTTATGTTTTGATATTTAGAAAAGCACCGATCCTCTGATGGGAGCTTTAATATGGGCAGGCAGAGAACTCCGCATGCTCTCTCTTACTAAAAAGTAAACGCAATTATTAAGAAATCTAACCAGATCCAACCCTTCCAATGGCTCGGACCTCCGTTGGGCCAACCCCGGTTGTTCGTTCGTTCGTTCGGGTCGCGTGGAACATACCTGGGCTTGGCCGGGGCCGGGGCCGTCCTTTATCAACCCGGTTAACCCATTAAAAGGTCTGATGAGGAGGAATCCTTTTACTGATCATTAACAAAGCAGCAGCCTCATATCAGTAGGCAATGCCTTAATAACAGTTACCCAATACTGTATTTTTTTTCTTGGACTTAATTCGTTCTGGGGAGGCAAAAGCTAGCCAACCCCCCCTTTCTATCGCCATTCGGCTCCGGTGGCTTCTAGCACTGAAGTACTGTACTAGTACTGTAGGCATATTTGCTTAGCTCGGTATCACCGCGAAATCCCTTCCAATCTGCCGCATCCCTGTTGCTCCTGAATGCATGCGCTCTGGCCATTCCTTCTTTCTCACTTTCTCACAAAATTGACTTCTCCCGATCGAGATACTGCGGGGCATAGTTGAGGGTGTAGCTGTCATTGAATTGCCAATGATGAGTCCTGCCCAAGAACTACGCTAGCACAGCCGTAATCTGTTGTTGTCAAGGATCTCCTGGAATCACTGCAGATCATGAGAGCACGAAGCCCAGGTAGAGATGGTAAAACAATTGGACCGCCGAAAAAGCACATAGCAAACCTATCAATTGTGCGCTCGGTATAGTCTAGGGTTCGGCAGGATCTCCGACTGGACTCTGCTAGCAAATACCGGTATATGATCAACGCGAGGTACGGCACAGGTTCGTGTGGGGATAGATCGGCCTAGGGCAGAGCTAGCAGTTCCTCTCATGACAAAACAACTCGAAGAAGCGGAGGCCGGGTCCGATCTAGTGAGTTGATGGTACTTGTACCCCATCGCATGTGACGGTTTGCGCAGTTCTCTCCGGTGTGGGGAAAGTGAGCACCGGCGGGGAGGTTGGGATATTGGAAGCTCACTTTGCTCCTCTCATATTGCAACGCTTCTGGTATAGGTCAATATTCCAGGAGCGCTCACAAAGAGTGCATGTCGGAATGGAAGTTTCGCTGAAGGATGCGCCAAGCTCCGCTGCAAGTCGCAGAAATCCTCGGCCCGAATCCCCGTTAGCTGCGTAGGTTTACAGTTCATCCGGTCCTCACCTACCTACCTCGGTATAGCGATGGTTGGTGGTGTGCCGGCATTGGGCCCTACTCTACTATATTTGCTATGCTTCCACTTCTGTCTTTGTCCTCTGTGGCTCAGTTCCGTCTACTGCGGCCGAAGGTAGCCGAAAGATCCATCAACCCTAGAATCAGATCCCCCTTGTAGGTGGACTTCTCTCGGTTAGTATCCAAGATTTAATTATTGCAGGTAACGGCGCTCATATGCTACTCGCCATCTTCGATCCTAGGTGTATTGCAGGGGGTCAAACAAATATTTTCAAGCCCCCACGATTAACCACTGTTTTGGGAATGTGGGCCACCATTTTGATCACCAGATAGAATACTCGAATACAAACCCACTCCCCGTAATACCTGATCAAAACGAGAGTAGTAAGGGACTTAAAAGCCAGGCGAATCGCTCTTAGACAATTTTCACCACCCCTGTCCATTCACCCAACCCTGCGACTAGGGTTTTGTTTACAGGGGGGTTGTCTTGGGAATGGGGATCGCGTACGGCTAAAAAACCTATTGCTAACCCCATCCGAGTACTTTGGAACATTAAAACATAGCCCAATGTTGGTCACGGAACCATCGTGCCGGGGCATTTATAAAGGAGAGGGAAATAACCATGGTCATAATTAGTGGGGTAGCTACAGTTTAGCTCAATTCAGGAGTTCCCCCTTGCCCCGCCCCCGCCACTGTGATCTCTTTGAGGGTAAGTGATTTGAAGAGTAGTTGGTTTCACGCCTTGGGTGGGGAACTTGTGTGCTGCCGTGAGCGATATTTGGCTACTTATCAGTAAATACGGGGTTAGAAATTAAACTAGGGTTTGGTGCCGGGGAAAACGTGTAGGAAGTGACACAACGGTACCATCTTCCTGTTACCGGCAGTGAAGACTTGGTTATAAAGACCCGACTTTCCCGCTATGAGTTTTGGGTGTTCCTGCTCCATCCATCCTTACTTAGGATGCTCGATCTCTTTATACCCTTTCGGCTGAGCAAACTCTTTATTCGAGGATAGGGGTTAGGGAGGTTCCTTGTGCAAAATATTCACTATGAGGTACCGGGTGAAGAACATCTATGCCATTTGCGCCTTCGCAGCTATTGGTGGTGGCCTCTTCGGCTTCGATATAAGTTCCATGTCTGGTGTGCTTGGGACCAAAGCCTATACGAAATACTTCAACAATCCCCAGGGCGCCAGGGTAAGTCTATTCCCTCCGGGTTATTAATCGAATATTGGCAGTCTGATTGTTAGGTATAGCAAGGAGGTATCACCTCCGCAATGCCAGCTGGCTCACTCATTGGTTCTCTTGTGTCTTCCCCTCTCGGAGATTACTTGGGCCGTAAAAAGGCCATCCAAATTGGAAGCGTTCTTTGGATTCTCGGATCAATGTAGTGCTACCCCCCGGGAGTAGTGCCGGGAGAAGCATGCTAACAGATGTCACAGCATCCAAACAGCTTCTCAAACTGTCGGCATGCTAGTGGTCGGCCGTATTATCTCCGGAATTTGCGTCGGCATCACTTCTACACTTGTCCCCGTTTACCAATCCGAGCTTGCACCCAAAGAAGTTCGCGGTCGTATGGTTTCCCTCCAACAATGGGCTATCACTTGGGTAGGCTCTCTCGAACACTTCGGGCTCCAAATATATCTAACCTTATATTGAAGGGTATTCTGATCCAATATTTCGTTCAATATGGAGCATCCTATTACGGAGGTGGGCCGGAAGATGAGAATCAAGGCCCTGCTGCATTCCGCATCCCATGGGCTATCCAGATTATCCCTGCGGCCATTCTCATCGGCGGTCTCTTCTACCTCCCCGAATCCCCACGTTGGTTGGCAGTTAGTGATCGATGGGAAGATGCTCTTCGGGTCCTTGCCGATGTCCACGGAAACGGGGACCTGAACAATCCAGTTGTGTTGGCACAGTATCAAGAAATTGAGGATGTTATCCGATTCGAACGTGAGGAGGCAATTTCATCCTACGCTGAACTAACAAAACCCAGGATTCTCAAGCGTGTTATTCTTGGTATGAGCATTCAGATGTGGTCTCAGCTCTGTGGCATGAACGTCATGAGTAAGCTCTCCTAGAAGTAATCACATCGCGCAGGGCCCCACTAACAATCTGATAGTGTACTACATCGTCTACGTTATGCAGGGTGCTGGTATCGATAACCCCCTTCTTCCTGCCTCCATTCAATACATAATCAACGTTCTCATGACTGTTCCCGCTATCATCTGGATGGACAAGTGGGGTCGCCGGCCTACTCTCCTGCTCGGTTCTTTCGTTATGATGTCCTTGCTACTAATCTCCGGCTCCATCCAAGGAGCCTTTGGTCACCCTGTAAAAAACCCAGAATCTGCCGTAACCTGGGCTATGCCCAACGATGGGAGTCGATCTAACGCTGTTGTTGCTTGCTCTTATCTTTTCGTCGCTACCTTTGCTATCTCCTGGGGCCCCGTCTCCTGGACTATGCCTGCTGAGGTTTTCCCTAACAAGGTGCGGGCCATGGCTGTGTCCCTCTCCACCGCCTCCAATTGGGCCTGGAATTGCGTCTTGGCCTTTGCTGTCCCACCTCTTCTCAGAACAATCAATTGGAAAATGTACATGATCTTCGCTGCTTTCAATGGAGCAGCTTTCATTCATATGTTTTTCACCGCCCCCGAGACAAAGGGTATTACCTTGGAGGAGATGGACGATGTCTTTGACGTTCGTAGCTTCGTTAGTCCCTTTCTATCAATGGGTTTGTCGGCTAACTTCCTTCCTCAAACAGAGCGGCCACCCACCCTGGAAAACCCGCTCCCCCGTGTCGCGTCTGGACAACCTCCAGAGGGACATCGCGGATGGAACCGTCAAGGTCGACATCGGAGGTGCGACTAACCGCCACACAGAGACCCTCCGAATCATCTCGAAGGAGTAGTTTTTTTTTTCTTACCCGCATGTCGGCAATACAAGGGAAAATTTTGTGTAGCTTGACATTTCGCCTCTAGCGATATTAATTAGTTTTTTACAAAAAAAAAAACTCGCAGGAATGCGATTAGGTTTTGAGCGATTAATTCATGAAGGGTTATTATGTTCAGGTTGGCTTCTCGTTTTTTGCTGAAAGAGTTAGTACCTCAACGGAAAGTCAACGGAGTGCACATTCCATAAGCCGGCGGCGTTCCGGAACTTTCCATTTTCCCGAGATTCTATCCGCGTCATTTACAGGAGCGCAAAAAAAAAAAAATGCTGGGCTCCATTCCACTGCAGAGTGCAGTCCAAGCTGCCGGTTGCGATCAATTTTCCCGGTTTGGAGGCTTTGATCCGCCTCGCGGGAGATCCCAAGAACTTTTTTTGAAAAAATTTGTACGTCCAGTCATCTTAGTCAGCGAATAAACAGAAGCATGGCATCTCACTCGCTGATGTCTTGGGTTGGGTCTGAAGTTTTCCATCCCATCTCGACATCCACAATTAGATTCAAAATATTCCTCATCAGTGATTGTTGTTGTTTTTGCTGTATTCTGACGCCTTTGAGCTTCTAAAGTAGATATATGCATATATAAAGAAAGCTAGTGACAGGTAGAACTAAGAGCACAACCACCTTACGTAAAGTATCTACCCTGACAGAAGTGCAGCCACGTGGTTTCTGCATACGATGATAGTAACCCACTTACTTCCCCATAAGGAAATCGCTCTCGTCATGCAATTGGGAGCGCAGATCTGAAGCGGAGCTAGAATTGCAAAAAATAACAGGAACCCCGATCTGTTAAGTCTTCTAGATCTATCATATCATACCTACAATAGTAATTAATTCTAAGTGGGTTAGGGTTATACCCTTCGTTGGAGGAATCGTAGTTCGGTGAGTCCGAAAAATTGACCCTTAAAGCTGAGGGGTACGGTATGCCCATGGCAGCCAGAGCGAGGAACCGGGCTTGGCCAGAGCGAGGCTGCAGAGACTACTATACTTTGAATCCTCCGGGTTGGTATCTCATGGGAATGATACCGCACAAATAAATTTTGTGGTCCCGTTTCGGTACTGATCTAATAGAGCTGGCATCTGGGGAATTGTTACTGCACATTACTGCATATCTTTCCTTTCTTTGGTGTTAGCCCCGGTTAAACGCCTGCTAGTAGAAAGCATTCCCGTGGGGGCTGGGTGCGCCCCAAGGTCGGATACATCTGCGATATGGCGATGCGAGAGGAATTTGGATATAGTGTGACAAGAAATAATACTCCACCAGTCCCGTGGGACGGTCTTATTTGATGGCCTTTCGGAGTATAATGGGATATTCTTCAGCAAAGAAAGTGTTCTCTAAAAAATTCTATTCACTCTATAACATCTACTCCTCCTTGAATATCTACTTGTTTTCTTGAGCATTTATTGTCAGCTTTGCCGTTTCCTACCTTATTACCACCCATTATACCTTGACTCCCACTTACCGTAGATTCGCCAATATCAATACACATACTCGAGTAGTACGGTACTCTATCCCCACCGGGCCTCCGGGAAAAGCCGCCAACTCCCTCCCCCGGATATGGCCCGACTCTATTGGACACTCGCCACGAGCCCATCAACCCAGCCCACATGGCGACATTTATCCGGCTCCATTGGAGTTAACCATAAATCAGCCCCAGCGCTGTATTCGAGTACGACCATTCGAGCACAAGAGGGTACTTTCATCTCCACAATACCAGAACTTCGGGTGCTGAAACAATAATTACGGTGATTGGGTAACAAGAGAAGCCCCTAACTTCTTCCGCCTATCGTCACTTGCCCATGTTCGGTAGAGAGAATTCGGGTCCCAGGACAGGCCAAAGTATGACACGCCAAAATATGACTTGGCATATTGTTGCCATGGCAGGTGTGTAGCTAGCCAAGGCTCGCAAGGGTTTCTGGCCCACCGTACCCAGGTCCGGAGTTGAGCACATTCACTAACCACAAAGGCTTTAGACGGCAATCAGGCGACCCACCTAACACATCGTCAAAGGTTGGTCAAAAGTACTGCCTAAATACCAACCAGTTGTGTTGCCGTGAGAGGAGCGTCAGAGGAGAGAAAGGGGAGGTTCAGCGTTGCCGAGGTTGTTGAGTACCATTCAATCGTATCTCTTTTACTGTCGTCATTGAGCGCAAGAGAGCCACACCACCAAGACACGGATAGAATTTTGGGACCATTGCCCCTCGTTTCCTTCCACCCCCCCAAATTTTCTTCCCCACTAGCCTCACCCTTTGATGACTGAAGATATGCAGGTTGGGACGGTACATCCAATACGCCGCCCCCCTGCGGCTTCCAATATCTCTCACGAGGGCCAAAGACCGGATGACAAAAGGTGATGTCAACTAGACGCTAGATGCGCCACCGCGGCTTTTTCGGTTAATTAGTTCCTACTGCTTCAACCTATAAGATTCTCTTGGCACCTCTCCCAACAAGTAAATCGAATCCCGGGGGCGCGTTTTCGGTTTTTATAGCGCAGACATGGAAAAAAGGCGCAATTGAAAAAGGCGGGAATTAACAGAGAACCGTATCATCACTTTTCGCTCTTTCTTCGCCCTTATTTCGAGTCACTTCTGGTTTTCCCGGAACCTTGCTAAAGCTAGAGGATACGGCATTGATCCCCGCTCCGAAAGCTTGGCCCGCCGCAGCAGCGCCGTTGTCCCGAGCTAGAAGCACTTGAGCATGGGGTCCCGAACCCACTGGTAAGGAATTGACCTGGCAGAGTTCTCTATGAGAATAAAAACCGAGGGACTAGGATACCTCACAAACTCATAGATTCCGCGGTCTCCATCGGCCCAGGATAGGTTTGGTTTGACAAGTTGTTGGCAGAATTGCGAATACCGGTGAATCCCAACAAGCAATGATTCCTAGCTTATCCCTTGGGGTGGTGTGAAATATTATAGTAAAATTTGGTGACATGCACGCCAAACCAAACGTGACTGCCAAACAGCTGATGTGGTAGCAAAATTGGACTTTTCAGACCATAACCGACCCAGAACCTCCGGTCTGCTGAATTCTCAACAGGTCCCGAGACCCGGTTCGTTCCACATCCAGTTTAGCGCGCCCGGCGGGGAGTTAGAGTGCTCTACGAGTACACCGCCCAAGTGATACAACGTCAGAAAAACACTAATCATTCTCGTGTGCTACTCTCCCGGAATCCGCAGATTACAGGGTTGACACGAGTTTTCACGGTATGGTGCCGGGCCCTTGAGACCGGCACTCATGGGTAATTCATTTTGCCCACATAATCCTTGTACACAGAAAATAGTTGTGCTTGGCTAAAATAGCCTCGAAGAGGACCGTTCATGGGTAATTCGGAATCTCACCGTCTCCACGAATATTGCTCTCATTGAATACCAGAAAAGATAGAATTAGGGAGTAATTGCCCCTGAGAATTTCTACGGAGTCATATCTTCCTAAAGGAGTGGTATTGGCGGGGAATTTTCGGAAATTGTTATTGTTGGCTTTTAGTTCAATTCGAGTGGCCGGCATCATGCAGAAGTTATGGTGTAACGCGCCCAACTTAACCGTCGGTCCTCTGTGAATTACCGAATCGCTTGTGAACACAAGTAAGTTAGTCCCCTTCTAACCCAGTGCACTGTTCTAACCAATCCAACTTCAAAGCATGAAGCTAGAGTTCTAGCACTGAATTTACTCCGCGATCTCCGCCCAGCGTCTAATTCCCGTATTCAGAGACAACCCCTCCTAAGGAGGAATAGTGTTTTCCTGGAAAGGTGTAGCCTGGGTATTGTGGGTGTGGGGGATCTCATCGACTGGAAGTTGCAATTCAGTTAACTCGCCCAACTAGGTTGGGCTTATCGCGAGCTGATACGCCGGTATCCGATACCATAGTAGATTACACAAGCAAATACGGTATACTTGTATTGTCATCGCGTATTCGGAATCCGGTTGCTACAAAAGTGCCAGCCAGTATGTCAGTATTATGAGAAATATCAAATGTATGATGGGGTTAATATAAAGGGGGGAAAGCAGCCGATGGTAACAGGTTAGCCGATCGGACTAGGGGACAGAACACTCCGGTTTTATGTTTTTAGTCGTAATAATTGTGGTGCAGGTGACCACAATTGTGACGATAATATGAGAGGAGCAAGTTGTGATTTCTAAAAGGTTACTTTGGGCATAATATAAAGCTGGGGTGAAAGAGTCTCAAAAACCTGCAGAGTTTTTATTACAACTATAGTGAGCCGATACCTGGGTAAAAGCTGTGAGGAAAAACTGTAGGAGCACATGGTAGGGGACCTGTCAAATGTAGGGAACTGAGCAGAAGCTTGACCCAGATGAGACTAAATAATACATGTAATAGTGGCTCCTCCTAGCCATATTTGGACATAGCACTAAGCTATAAATGTTTATTAATACCAGATTCCGAATACGCGATGAAATTACAAGTACTCTTGTAGGGATGGAAAAGTCGGAAAGAATGATTAGCAAGACCCTGGGGCGGATTAGTAGATAGTATCAATGGATAACAATGAATTCTACATATAACTTGGAGCAGATACTAAACACATCTTACCAATAACAAGATGTCCCAAGCCGATAATTAGAGTTCCCTAATACGGGTTGGCTTTGTAGAGATTGTTTGGGACCCACGGGAGCCCCTCGGGGTCTCTGAGATTCGTGTTTTGGAGAGATGTGGGCGTTACCGGTACTGCAACTAGCCCGGATGTCTAATTTCCACAAAGTTTGTTTATTCATTGACGTGAACCTTCATCCTTCCTCCTGGCAAAATGCCAGGCCAATATTGCTGGTGTCGGCACGAACCAAAAATTAGTAAACGCGTCCCAGCAGCAACAGTAAAATGCCAAGATCGCTGGCAAGAGCCTCCATCGAGGGTTGTGCTCACTGAGCCCACAAATCACCCCAATACAGTAGGAACTTTCAGTCAATCCTGCAAGGTGAAATGTTCGGATTCGCAATCTAAGGGATTTCATGGAATCCCCATTCCTCCCTAGTGTTGTCTGTGACCTTTTAATTATTTTTGATGGGTTAGTAGTGTCCTATATTGCAAGTATTTATCATACTAGAGTATGTTGCACCCCCACCAAACTTTTGTACTCCCCCCCGGCTAATTCCCCAAGCTGCATAAATCCGACTAAAAACAAAAAACCACATAATTACCCATTCCCTCAAGGAAGGACTTGGTACTTCTTATTATCTCAAAGTTCGTTCCTGAGATTCTCTAATTAGAGATCTTGTTTTTACATTTTCTAGGACCCTGTTTGAGAGCCGCTGCGTGGCAGAGCCCCCGGGTTGTAGCCCTTTACGGGGAGAGCAAATTTTCGCGATGGTGCGGCGAGGGCTCCGCCGCATTCCCAATCCGTTCTTTACTCCGCTCTTCTCTGTTGGAGCTGCGGAATCAGTTGCCGCGGAATCCGGGAGGCCTTTAGTTCAATGCTTACCCGCAGTTAGACCTGCACCTCAAGACCCATTTGTTCTGCTAGGACGGTTTTAGTGGCCGATAGTGCAAAAACCGGTTTTCGGGGAGTAGAAGATTTTTGTGACGTACTGGTAGTGGAACCTGTCTGTAGCGGATGACAGAAATTTGAGGCTAGGCATTCGCTAAGCCTGAGATTCACTACACTGAATATTATTAAGAGGCCTTGCTGGAAGAAAGTGTAAGCAAAGTTTAATAACCTTCCTCAAGGAGTTTTATCTTTCGACTCTCAAATATTAGGAGCAGTAGAGAACTCGAACAAACGGATCATGCGCCAGTTGGTCTAAAATCCCCTCTGGAAGAGGGGGACATCAAGAAAAGCTCCTCTTCTAGACCGATATAAAAAAAGCAAAAGATTCTAGGTATTACTAGAACAAGTAACTCCAACGTCCTAGCACGTGGTGAGATTATTCAAGCTCTTACCGTATAATAAGACTTGGTGTAAATTATATGCAGCCCGTACCCTTTAGTCTGTAGTAGTGCTCCATATTAGACTGGCCCCTCTGGAAACACCGGTGCCAGGTTTCAACGAGTAATAGGATGCCTAGCAAGCTTGAGAGGGAGATCTTATAGCGTCCGTGAGCTGGAACGATTTCATACTTCTCATGGGACTCCTGCTCAATTTGAATGTGGCTTGGCCTAGCCTATCTTTTTGTAAATTATAGACGACCATGAATTTTCATTTTTATGCCCTGCCTGCTCACAGTTTCCTGTTCACTATACTGTTGGCGTTTCTCCACTATAGACAATTGGATGTGGGTTGGGATTTTCCTGTATGGGTCTCCACTATAGCCAGAAATCCACTCTACTCAGGTTCATTATAGCCAGGTACTTGTACTTCTGTATAGGCATGCATGGATCATGGCGCCATTAGAAGCCCGGGATATCTTAAGAGACAAGGTTTCCCTGTCGTATTTGATAAAACCTATGCTACCACCACGATGTGCTAATACAAAAACCCGTAGGGCTGCAAATTTCGGTGCTGTCGGCTTGGCCATCCCTCGATTCGGGGGCCGCAGATTTTCATCGGTGGAACCGTTCAGAGCAACTGGGCTCAAAGGTTGGTAGTGGCCGATAGAACCTTGTGAAGGCATTGTGGTGGCCTTCGCGAGGGGCGTGGGAGAGGTGTTCCAACAATGGGTATTTGGACTGTTTAACTAGAGGTATCATATGCTCAGGATATATTTTTCGGGCTGCTCGGGGGTTCCTTCTAAGACTTGGGTTTCCGCCGTCACTTATTCAATGTTCCTAAGCGTCCAGTCAGTCGAGCTTTTGTTTATGAGGACGGACGCCGGGTTCTAGGACTCCACTAGACGGACGCTCGTCCTATAATTCTTCCTAACCTCTGCCCGGGACGGACGGTGGGGCCCTATATGTGTCTCACTCCAAAATACCTACAGGTGACGGTCGGACTCAGCTGATGACAACCGGGCTGGGCAGCGCACGCCTGGAACATCCTATTTCCGCTGTGACTGCAGGGCCCGGCCGTCAACCTCTAGGACGGCAGCCATTACGAAAGAAGGACTCCATGCCCTGGCGTTCTTACTCCCACCGCCCTGGAGACATGGGGCTGTTGAGGACACTGTACCCATTCCGGCAGAGGTGCCTGATAGTAGCATCCGCCAGAGCTCAATTCCAGTACCGGTACCTCGGCTAGCTTATAATCTAAGGAAGCCGGCAGGTGTCTCCGGGGGTCAAAACCGGGGGTGGACTATCGGGGACTACGGTGCTTCCAGGAGAGCGAAGTGGTTGAAAGGGTTGAAAATATAGTGACAGTCGAGTAGAACGACAAGCTGTATTTCGATAAGGGCCAGAAGGGGGAGTGTGTGCAAAGGGCTAGGGAAGGGAGTAGGAGGTTGAACAAAACCTCTCAATAGAAAACACGATGTTTCTAATATATTTGAACTACTTGCTCGCAAACCTCACCAGCCCGTTACCGAAGTCTGCAACAGAGGAATGCGCTCCCCAAACAAGTATAATACTGCTACTCGGCCTCCATAATGCTTCATCCTATTGCACACACCGGGAGGAGTCAAGTGGAATCCGAAACTAGCATACCCGGAAGACTCTCTGGCAGTGAAATGATGATTCCGGGGGGGAGAGGGGCACCCAGAGGGCTAGGAAGAACTTTTAGCCAGTGTTCCTAGTAATTAGGGTATCACATCAATCACACATTGGAGGAGTTGCGATATTAAAATTTAGGCTAGTATCTAGCGAATACCAAGGACCACGAAAATGCCTTCTAGGTGAATAGGCGTTAGAGATTTTTAATTTTCCATCTAGGCATGAAACATGTGGAAATAGATCAATCGGGAACAGTGAGGAGTATCATATTTCTAGGTATCTTGAACAAATCTTGAAAAATTGTCAGGCGGAACAAATAATCTGGTAGAGTGAAATCAGAGACAACTAGGTACGACTGTAAATGTACTATTGCTACACTGGAACAGTGGACTCAGCTGCGGGGGAGCTGTTCTACCGGTAGGACACTTTAATTACATGATGGAGCCCTGGTAGTAAGATGTAGTATCATATAGTTCTCATGCGGCCAAGTCTATGTAAATCACGTGATTTTCATTCAGGTTTGCCAACGATTTTCATGGGCAATTTGGTGTTTCTCTTTCTCTTTCTTTGACTCCGAAGGACCAGGAGATAGGAGGAGGGTCAAAGCCTTTGAACATTCTACTCACCTCCATTGTCGAGTAATTTGCGGAATCAAGCTCATGTGATTTACCTATCACTCAGCCGGATGAGTATGTACGTATATCAAGATAGTCTTCCAGGACTATACTAAGATAGTAGATTGGGTTAATTCCTATAGAAAGGAAGACTATAGTATACAAGATAAGTACTTACCATTACAATAATTAACTTAATCTTAGTTTTTACTTGTATATCAATAATATCCAATTGCCATACCTTATCCTCTCTATGGAAACAATAGACAATTCTTCTGTTACTATTTACATGGCTCCAAATAATGCACCATATGCTCAGTTGGAAATATGATACTATAACGGAAGTGTATATATAAAGAATTGCCTAAGTCTACCGATTTCTTAATTGAAGATCCAACTTTAAAGATATTTGTACTTCAGAAATGAGGGAAGATATTCTGGTAACAATATTATTATCCTACTATCTCCGTTGGCAAGAACGCACTAGCACTTCAAGAGGCTCGAATATCAAATACTTGGATTGGAATGTACTCGGAGACTTCAGGCTCTACTTTATATAAATGCAAAATAATATATAAAGCTGCAGCACCGATAAATTGTTATTTCTTATTTCTGCTACTACTATCTATTTTAAAATTGAGTTTGTATATTTTTTTGATGGTTAACTCTACTCTAGGTTGCAGTTCTGCTACGGGCAAACGTACTGTACAAGGACTTAGAAATACCAGTATCCGGAAATCTTGACACAGTTTTTAGGCCTGTGAAACCGGGGGATCGCAGGATATACTTTTAGGATAAACAAAGAGACCCGTCTACGCCTTGGCATGGTTAGGGCTGGTTAGGGTTTCCTGCCCGAAAGACTGCTCTTCTGTCCTTTCGCTTTGTGCTTAATCTACCTCGTTTTAGCGCTGTCCTGCCCCAGAATAGACGTCTTCCTATCCAATCGGAGATGACCTCTCTCCCCAGCCGCACACATATCCCCTCAATCACTGAAGTCAAGCTCAATACCGGCACGAATTGGGCTGAGCTCCCCAAGTTTTGGAACAGGTTCGGCCCCGAGTCCAACCGAATAGGCTAAATACGATAATTTTTGGCGAAGGAAAAAGGGCTGTCGAGCTCTTATCAAACTCTTATCGCAGTGGCGAGGGCAAACACCATTCTTTGAGTGGTAGGGAAGGCCTTGGAGCCAATTGGGGGAAACCGGGCAGACATACCGCCCATACCCGCGGTATGATACATGTAAGACATGGAGAGCTGTTAACTTAGCAAACACACCCAAAATCTCGCACAACGTGATTGATTCCATTGTGTAAAATCTCCTCTCGGGTGGATTGTTGGTGACACTTTGTGGTACACACGGGTGGCTACTTGCCTATATAAGAACGGAATAAGGAGCAATATTCGATCTCGCAGGCTTCTCTTCTTTGTTTCCCCTGGCCCGCGAAGGGACAAACGATTATTCGGAATGCCTCAAAAATGCTACCGGGCACGAACTTACCGAGCGGTCCGGGCCACTGTCGATACCGTATCCTAGCAATGTACGAATACAAAAGAATAGATATCATATTGGCACGTTAAACCGTTATCCATCCCAGATACCCGCTTGTTTCCGCGATAGCGTCGTTATCAGACCCAACAACAACCAAGCACTGACGAAACAAGCTAGTGCCAATCATCGCCACTCGAATATCTCCCAGATCACATCACGGCTGCACGTCAGCCTCAAAAGCGCCCGGAAATGTTCATTACATTCTGAGTCCTGGCACCCCGGCGGTAGCCTCGCTCGTAGTCGGTTCCGTGCAGTCTGGGCTGATATGTCCTATTGTCCATGTGTCCGACAGGGGCATATGATGGCTCTCCCGCTGAGTGAGGCCCAGGGGAATTGATAACGATTGCCAACTAAATGCGAGATTTGGGGGTGCGATACCTGATCCGAGGCTATCAGGTGATGAAAATCGAAAGATATGGTATCAGTTGTCGTATCAAGCTTCCACTGTTGGGCTCACGGCGAGCCTCAGCGCTATCTTGATGCCTTGCGGCCTCGCAGAGCACACAGACCGCTAATCGTGGATGTAAGCGGTTTAGTCCACTGACCGGAGCCAGTCCCCAAGACAAGTGGGGGATCCCCAGAAACACATTTTGCCACGACTTTTCTCTAATTCAACGAGATTTGGTCAGGACGGCGAGAAAGACATTTCGTCCCCCCAAGTGCCTTGAAATTAAAAAGATGCCGTATCCCATTTAGGCTGCAATTTATTTATCCTTTCTAGCTGGAGGTTATCTCGCTTGTCCACCCGACTTGTCCACCCGGCCAGCGACGGTCATCGAAATCCCCACAAAAAAACTCTTCAGATACGGACTGCATACCACTAAAGCGTGGTCTTTATCTTCGACCGGGTGGTACGGAGTAGGGGCTCCTTTAAAAATTGCACCTTGAGTAGATTTTGCACCTGACATTGTCGGTTTCCTCCACACAAAAGCTAACCAAAAAAATTAATCAAGATACCTACCCCTAAATCGGAAGGTGATGATGCTGATGGGAAAAAAGCAACTTACCCCCCCCTTCAGAACAAGGCCTTTGTATCGATAACCCCCACGGAGCCGATTGGTGCAAGAGGAAAGAAAGGTAAAAAAAAAAAAAAAGAAGGGATTTCAAAACATTTCATCGAGGAATCCTCCTGCCTTGCTTCCCGCCCTTCTCTCCAATTCGGGCTATCCTGGGCTCTGCTCTACTGTGCTTCTACTGGTGTTGTACGATAAGGTAGTTTTTCTCCTTGCTTTCTCACTGCTCAGACTCGATCCGCCTCCCTCGACCTCTACAGTGGCTACAGGTAGCTGCTAGCATCGTATTGCCATATCACGCCCCGAACGGCCCTGCTACTTCGTCGGGGGTTAGAATCGCAGGAGCCCATCGGAAGCAGCTTTATACCCCTCCCCCGCCCGTAACCAGCTGACCGGAGGTAGTAACACACTCCAAAGGATAAGGGTGCGGAGAACCCATCTCCGGAGAAAGTCTCCTCCCCATCCTACAATCTTCCTGTAAACCCAGTCTCCAAACCAACCGCCCAAAATATGGCAGAGGTTGCCTTCAGACCAACCAATACCGGAAATAACAGCCGTCGCTCTTCCCCTGGTGCCGGTGCGGGCGCGAACGGTGCAAGTGGTGGTAGTGGTGGTGGCAGTGGTAGTGTTGGTCGGAGAGATAAATTGGGGGAATCCTCGAGGCCTCTGAAAAGACGCTGTGTCAGTAACGCATGCATCGCTTGCCGGCGTCGCAAGTCAAAGGTTGGTTTGAATTGCCCCTCCTACCTATCCTCTGCCGCCCCTCTTTTGCCCTACCCTGCCCGCTCGCTTCCTTTTTCTACGGAGATTTTTAACGAATCGGAAAGTGTGATGGAAATACACCAGCTTGTGCAGCGTGCGCGTCCGTCTACCACACCGAATGTGTTTACGATCCCAACTCGGATCATCGGCGAAAGGGGGTATACAAGCAGGACATTGACAATCTGAAGACTCAGAATACTACATTACACACTCTGGTTGAGGCGATTCTAAACTACCCCGAGGACAGGGTATTCGATTTGGTCAAACAAGTTCGGACATGTGACTCACTTGAGGACCTTGCTGAAAGCATAATCGCGGAACAGAACTCTTCTATGGACCCGGACGGTGCATCACCAAATAGCGTGGCGACAGATGCGGAGGCCGGCGAGGATCGGCCAATCAGTCTAGAAGCGGAACTCAGCGGGAAGATGGGTCGACTGAGAGTTGAAGATGGTCAAGTAAGGTTTATTGGAGCAACATCGAATCTATTGTTCGTAACGCCAACGCGATCTTCGTCGGATGAGGATGAACGGGGTGAGACTGAAGGGAGAAACAATCTTGTGATCGGTAGAAGCATAGATATTGGCGAGAAAGACCCAATAACAACATGGACTACCGTTACACAGGATCCGGCATTGATTAATCATCTCGTGCGGATGTACTTCGCCTGGCACTACCCATATTTCACGACTCTTAGCAAAGATCTATTCTACAAAGAGTTTCTCCGTGGAAAAAATCAACCCCGAGCACCCGGTATAAAATACTGCACCTCACTCCTAGTTAACGCAATTCTCGCCCTCGGTTGCCACTTTACATGTGTCGTTGGATCACGGGCGAATCACAACGACTCGGCCACAGCCGGGGATCACTTTTTCAAGGAGGCCAAGAGGATGATTCTTGAAAACGATGAGCACGAGTTTCCCCGGCTGACAACAGTACAAGCGCTAGCTTTGATGAGCGTTCGCGAGGCTGGGTGCGGAAGGGAGGCGAGGGGCTGGGTATACTCTGGGATGAGCTTTCGGATGGCGATGGATCTTGGGTTGCATCTTGACCCTATTTCCTTGAAAGATGGTGTGGGCTTAGGATCGGGGATAACTGATGAGGAGCTTGATGCTAGAAGGGTTACGTTCTGGGGATGCTATCTGTTTGATAAGTGAGTATTCTCGTATGCCGGAGGATGATGAAATAGGCTCAACTGACGCAATTGCTAGATGCTGGAGCAACTACATGGGTCGCATGCCGCAGCTTCCATCGTCAATGGTTACTGTGCCAAAACCGGATGTATTCCCGAGCGAAGATTCGGACAATTGGCTTCCGTACACCGATTCGGGGGTCTCAACGATTAACCCGCAACCCTCGCGGATCAGGGCGGTATCATTACGGATATCGATGTTGTGTGAGATCAGTAACGACGTGCTCCTAAGCTTTTACGATTCAACCCCCGGTTCTAATACTATTGGTGTGGTGGAATTCGCAGCAACCACTATCAACCGTATTCAACAAGCAGGGAAGAATGGAGTCCAGGCTGAATTTAAGAAGCTCGGCGAGCTTTTCGCAAGGTTGGAGGATTGGCGGAAGAAGCTCCCCAGTGAACTTGAAGCCAAGGAAGGCAGTCTTCCGAGTGTGCTTCTAATGCAGTAATTATCTCATACCTCCCAGATATGTCAATTGGGCCAGAAACTGAAGTTTACTAGTATGTTCCACCAAACATTGTACATTCATCTTTTCCGGCCGTTCTTGAAATCATCTGCAGCGACGAATAGCACGCTTTCTCATTTGGACCCCCGGAAGGCGTGTCTTGCCGCAGCAACGATGATTTCGAAGTACCTGCGCTTCTACAAACGCCGGTATGGTCTTCGACAAATTTGTAATGTCGCTGGGTACTTTATCCACTCAGCTTGTACCATACATCTTCTCAACCTTCAACAAAAGGCCGCCAAACGGGATATTGTGCAAGGGCTTAAAAGCCTCGAGGAAATCGGGGAATGCTGGCTCGTTGCCAAGAGGGCGCTCGTTATTGTGGGAGTATTCGTTCACCGGCGAGGAATCGAGCTGCCGGAAGAAGCAGAGGGTGTTCTAAAACGATGCTGGAGAGAAGGAAGGCGCTTCGGCCTTGGCGCACAAGTCGACAAAATCCTCAGCGCCGCAACCACCACCAAACCAAGTCCGGCTAACCCGGCGCCGCAAAAACCACTAACAACCAGTCTAACCCAAGCTGCTCAGCCCCCACATTTACCCCCCCACCCTCATCAACCACCCCCTTCCCCGCACCTGGCGCGCCACCAATCATTCCCAACCCAATCCCCGCCTCCGCCGCCAGTCCCCCAATCATCGCCCCAATCCCACCAAACCCATTTCTACACCGACCAACCACAACTCGCCTACTACACCTCCCCACCTTCGAACTCCCACTACCTCCCCACAACCGCCCCACTATCCCCCAGCAGCTGTGCTTCCGCAGGGACCCCGGGAAGCGAACTCATGCCAGAATTCGGCATTGACCAGGGGCTTTTGGAACAGTGCGATAATTGGTGGTGGAGGGATACTGCTGAGCTTGCGAATGAGATGGCGGTCGACCCGCCGGCATGGCCGGGGGCTACTACTGGATTGGGTGTGCCGGGGCCAGCGACGGGAGGATTCGATGAGACGGTGACCGGAGGGTTTGACGAGCAGAGGGAGTGAATACGGAAGTACGTAGTTACTTTACTTTTATCACGTCTGAGGAGGGGGGGAATCAAAAGCGGGGGAGAGAGGCAGCAAAGGTGGTTGCGAGTGTAATGAGTCTTGTAGTTTTGTACCTTTTTGTTAGATGAGCTTTTACTGCTTGGTGTTAATGGTATTTTTATTTTTATTTTGGCTTATTTGTTAGGACCTGTTCGGCATGTGCCATTTTAGAAATACCACGGCAACTGTACTGGTATTTCTTGAACATGGCTTGCTTGTATCATAAGCTAAAATAAAATAAAATTACTATGGTATTCCTGAAAGTAGACGAGTTCGGCAGTCCTGGCTTTTTTTTTTTACAGCTATTTTTTTCTTCTCTGTTTTGTTTTCTAAAGCGACCTGATTAATTAGATCACACCATATTCCGATTTCCCGGCAAACTCTATGGTAGTAGACGAGAAGTTGTCAGGGTATGATAAGACTTCCCACGGTAAATTTAAGCATTATTACACTACTGTTTCAAGACATGAATAGTTATATTATAACTTTTCTCACTGTTATAATACCGTAAACCGCAATGCCCCTCTGGGAAATACCAGATTTTAAAAAAAATATCATACCATAATATTCTCATCCCGATACCAGAGTAAATATTTGTATAATAACTGCCAAACACGCTCCCAATCGATCACAAAAATATCATACTATATTATCACGATGAATACGCCATATCCCATAAAAATGGAAATACGATAACAAGTGCCATGGGGAACGTTTTCGTACGAGACAGGGGTGGTTTACCACCAAAATGATCTCTGTCTTGTACGAAAACACCCCCCATGACGCTTGTACCGTAGCATTCGAAGCATGCCGAACAGGTCGTTGCTTACGCCCATAGCACGTCTAGCGTTTTATGTATTGGGGGGGCGGAGGTAAGAATCGAGGAATCTAGAGAGGTGGGAGGTTTGGGTTTGATCCAGTATTGATGAGTGGCGCCAGTTTTGTTGCCCGATTGATTGATCCTGTAGCTGGGCCGGTGCTTGAATGGCTCGTTTCATAGCCCTCGCCCAGCATTTGCCGGGACCTGTAGGGCGGGGATCTTGGGTTTCCACCACGGTCGGTTAAGAGTATCCGTCCTCTGCATCCTCGTCGGCGTAACCTGGCTTCTCCTCCTCCTTACGACTATTCCAGTCGTACCTACATCTCCGAGAATGCCCTACTTCCCGGGCAAGTACACACCTACTTCGGCGGGAGCGAGCAGGGACGTATTCAGAGCCTACCGGCATGAGGTAAACAGCGCTGGGCAAGAACGCTTCGGCCGATGGCTCCGGTGTTATGGCGGAGAAGATCGGGGGCATATTCGATGCGTTCAGTGGGAAGCAAAAGTTTGAATACACGGCCGCTGGAGGGGGGTGTATGCGGGGGAAAATGTATATGCAGTACTACAGGCCCCCGAGGGGATAGCTACGGAGGCTCTTGTGCTGTGCGTTCAAAGTTGGGCTGTGGAGTGCGACTCTTGCTGCTGATTTCAAGCGTAGGTTTGTCATCGAGTACGATTGGTTGCGATCGGCCGATGTTCTCTTTAGGTCTCTCGTTGTTTCCTCAATTATTGATCGAGAAGGTCGAATAAGGCCCTACACGTTAGTTAGTTCCGGGAAAGCAGCGCCGTGCTGTTATGAAAAGCCACGGCTCGTTAAACAATTGATCAGCTAACCTAAGGTTATGGCTCCGTGGTGTGCTGATGATTTAGGACCTGTTTGGTGTCCAGAGATTGAGGTTTGTGAGGTTGAGAGTCCATGGACTACCGAACAGCGAACGAGGAATTGGGGTTGCCGACCTTTTTTGTTTTTTTTTAGCGACGCTTGATAAGACGATATAATTGGTAGAATTCTGTAATAGCGAAGGCTTGGAGTCCTATGTGTTGAAGCTGAATACTTCAACTTAGGTGAAAGCGTGGTGTTGGGCTCGCTTTGGTTGAATCTCTGGAGTCTTTACCTCCAGGGGCGATGGGGTCTCTGAGATTCCGGGGATGTGACAGGGATTACATCCGAACAGGCCTTCAGCCGCAAAATATAGTTGGGGTGCTCGTTGAGCCGCAATTGCCAAGAATTGGATTTGTGCGATTAGCTGACTAAGAGATAACTCGGGGAAGGTTTCGCCCTGGTGGCTTTGGGAATGGTAGAGTCGGGGAAAAAGAGTTCTATTATCATGGATACTGCTATCAGGAGGCTGTGAGGCCTGAATCTCGCGGTTTCGGTTATATGTCGCAAATTGGCAAATGGTTCCCGCAGACTGCTCGTTATTTCTCATGGCTCTACTGGCCATGGGGTCTTTCTTGCATCGCCTCCCAAGCCGTTAAAAACACTTTCGACCGTCAGAATACTCGAGTACAGTTGGCATCTGTCTATCACATGCTAAACGACTCGGCCTAGAGGAAACCAGGAAAGAATGCTTGGGACCCAATCCAACCCAGTCATCCCCGCAGTCTCTTACCGACTGTTAACCCCATGAATCCAAATACCGGTACTCGTGCAGTACTCCACGGATCGTATTCCAACATGGTCGAAAACCCGTTTCTGGCAAATACCCACATGGTATCCGACAGCTCACCCGCGGTGGACTACAAACTACGCTATTCATCTCAGCACTGGGGGCCCAAAATGATACGGTAATAGGACACCGCAATTGTGAAACCTGGGTTGAGTCTGGAGCCAGGACAATACAGTGTTATGTATTACCGGTCCTTTTGTGTTGGTTGAATGGTGTAGAGTAGAGTGGGTAACTCCCTCACGGTGCACGGGAGAGATGACAGATATCGTGTGGTTCTCGCCTCTAGCTAGGGAATGTCTCGGACGGGGGGAAGGCACAATATGCGCAGGATGCCCGAATCGAGTAGGCCAGAGGAGAGGAGAGGAGAGGAATGGGTCGGGTTTCATTTCGAAACCCATCTTGAGCAAAAATGCACGATGGGTTCGTCCTCACCACCGCCGGTGGGTGGGTAGGTGGGCATTGAAGAAAGGCGAACAACAAGTAACTAGGCAACAATGATATTTTGGGTGGACTTTTGTTTTTTGTGCACTCGGCGTCGGGTATGGGGGGTGGGGGTGGGGGTTGTTGAGATAATTGACATGCGGTGTGCCGTAGCTGGGCTGGGGGGCATGCCAGTAGTATGATGCGAGTAAGCGAGTTGTGAGAGTGATGTGCGAAGTCCTTGTGGGAACCAGTGTACCTGTGTCGGACGACGCCGAATTAAGGCAGATACGGCAGCTGGTACTCAAGTAGCTGGACCCTACCGTAGCTCAGCGAGGAAGAAAACTAAACTCTTAGCCCCGGAAACCTTTAAATATGGAGTGTTGTCAATCGTGGAGTTGTATTTACTTATCACATCATACCGTGCGATGTTGAGGTTGGGTAATGATTCATAGTCCCAAACTTGACTCCATGTGCTTGATCCAAATTTATTCTAGAAATTCTATGTGCGCAGGGGCTTAGCGATCACCCATCTCTCTCTTTCGCTGCTTATGTAGAGTTGAAGCCCTGGCGTCTGGAGGAACTCGAAAGTGCGGTGGTTCCCGGATTCTGCAAGAGTTCAGCCCCAAGACCCCAACCCCCTTAATTGTTCCTATAGCAAGTACACGTACAGTATCATACCTGCCGAAGTTCACCACCCCTACCCAGCACTCTCCCCTTACTCTCTATAACTTCAAAACTGTGCCGTACTTCATTCTTGAGTACCCATGGCTGTGAAAACCACAGATCAGCATATGGGAGAAAATCGGTACTTATAATTCTCTTCTGATCCTGGGATGGTATCGGTACTGACCTTACAAGTGGTGTTCCGCTAAGGCTCTTGCGTCGACGTTCCAACATTTCCTCCGCGAATAGAAGCGGCAACTTGGGGTCGTTCGAAGAAACTAGTCCTCGGTATCGGTTGGTTGGTGATAGCGAGAAGCGAGGATGGTCGTATATTCCTGCACGGCCACCCAACCCCGATTCATCGGTATCCGAGTCGGGAGAGGCGGATAAATATTCGTGTTTTGGTGACTCAGATGATGAAGAGAGGCGCAAGTCAGCGGTACCTCTATTTAAGCTACAGAATAAGAGGGAGGGGCAGAAGGAGAGCAGAAATAATAACGGAGGGAGTGGGTTGCGGGGGGTGGAGGGCATTGAAATGTCTGGTCTAAACGATAGACGCGCACCCCGCGGACTCAGAGCGTTACAGAGCATGAATGATCTGCGACCCGGAATGGTACAGGATAACATTGCTTCTGCGTTTGACCCACGGAAATTGCGGGGGGTGAAATCACAAGCGTTTCCATACCCCGGACGTCCACAGCCAATAGTGCATGCGAGGGCGCCTAGCCCAGTGCGCGAGGAGGATGAAGCCGCATCGGAAAAATCTGACCACCAAGAATCCAAGTTCGATTCGTGCAAGCTCCAATCTCACTTTCACGATGGCTTTATAGAACATGTTGTCTGGCGCTCCAAATCCCGATGCGAGATCACGGAATGGAGTCGAAGCGGACTTCTTGGACGCGGGACGTTCGGAACTGTGTGGCTTGAAAAAGAGAGGCGGCAAGGGACGTTACGGGCGCTGAAAGAAATGCGGAAGGACGTAATTGGGCAAGACTATAACCGAGAGATACTTGCCTTGGTAAAACTGAAGAAAGTACGGTAATTTAGAATTTTCCCCGAGAGCTACGTGGGACCGGGCTAACCAAAAGTCAGTATGACAAATGCTTTGTCCAATTCTTTGGATGGTTTGAGGATCCCCAGTGCATATACCTCGCGATGGAGTATATCCCACTGGGTGACTTGGACCAATGTTTCCGAAAAAAGACGTTCCACGAAGCCAGAGCGAGGGTCTTGACTTGGCAGTTGCTTCAAGGGCTGGCCATCATGCACGAACATGGCTTTACCCACCGAGACCTAAAGCCACAGGTTAGTACCACACCCGCAAATCGAGTTCATAACTAACATTACCAGAATATTTTGCTGGTATCTTATTCCCCCTTATGGGTGAAGATTGGAGATTTTGGCGTGACAAAACGCATTGTTCACGACGAAACCGCACTCAGAACCAGTGTGTGGACCATGCACTACGGAGCTCCAGAAACAGTAGGCTTAACTGATGCCGAGACTTCGGAATACACCAACGCAGTCGACCTCTGGTCCCTCGGCTGCGTCGTGCATAAGGCCCTGACAAATACTACACCATTCACAAGCATGAGAGCCTTTTCGGCATTCTGTCTTCAACTCATCGTGTTCCCCTCTTCCAAGCTGTATGAGAGCGGCGTTAGTCATGCGGGAGTCGATCTCATCGCAAGACTTATGGCATTGGATCCGGCGCTGAGACCAACTGCAAAGGAAGCACTGGAGCTGGAGTGGCTTAAGCCCAAAAAGGTTGTCACGGAGACGGGGAGTGGGGCGGGAGCAGGATCTCCGGGGAAGAACCCCAGGTTGTCGTCTCAGCCGCCGCAACGGGCACCCTGTAAGTTATCGATTCCGAATGAAAGTCGCTTACTCTAGCTAACAACCTATAGCCCCGGCTGCTAGATGTAGCTGCTCACAATGCATGCAAGCCTCAGATTACTCTTAGCATGTTATTTCACTCTAAGACTCGGGCTTCTCGCAAAGGATAGGCTCTTGAACTTTAGCTAACTATTTCGAATTCATTTTGGGACTCTGCTGCTGTTCTCCCTCTGTTTTTATTTCTTTTATTTTTAGAATTTCGGCAGAGGGCCTGTGTAGATGTACTTGCTGTTTATTCTCGCACTACTGTTTTGCATGTATACTGTTTTTTTTTTGGGTTTTTTTTTGTTCCGGGTAGGATACGGCAGGATCGGCGCTACATCTACATTTGAAATTGGCTACGGGATGGGATGGGATGGGATGGGGGTTGTTTGGATGTTTGATTTATTTGATTTTTTTTCCTTTTCTTCATGAGAATAAATGGGGAAACCCACACTTACATACCGCAAGCGAATGAAATACTCACAACACCTGCACTCTGTAAACCGCCCCCAACTAATTACTGTTACGCTCGTGACGCCTCAATATTGTGGCCGATTGCCCTGCGTCCAAAAGCACAGCAGCCCCGTTGTCTAAGGTTCAAACAGACTTCCTTCCCCCCTGAACACCGGGTGTCGGGCAATTGTAGCTCGGGTGGAGGGAGGTTCGCCCTGGTGGTAAGCAGCATAGCGGAAGGGCTGATCATGGTTTGGGTAGGCGACCGAGAGGGAATGTGGTGCGTCGACTGGGTACTGATTCTGGGGTTATTGGTCCCCCATGCCTAGATCCGGAGGACGGGGAGGGGGCCGTTAGTAGTCTCCCTGATGAAACGGCTCGAGCCGGGGGAATCAAAGGGAAGTTAGTGCTCGCATGGCCGCCAGTGTGCAGTGCCGGTGGGGAATACCTTCCAAATGAACTATCATACTTCACAAGCGACTCCGAGATGCGGGTTGGTTGATTTCCTGTGACGAAACAAGCTGCCTATCTCTCCCATTACCGTTCACCACACAAAACCCCCCCCCATTGAAGTTCAGTCGCCCGAGCGAGGCGGGCATACCAGTAAGTTTCTGAAGTGTCCCACCCTAGCCCCCACCTCCTGCGGTATCGATAGCCCCGAATTTCCCGACACCGTGCCAAAGAAGCACCAGCGAAACCAGCGGATTCCTCCGATAGGTAGATTCAACCTCCTGGAGGTACACGGCTCTGGATGTTGGTTGGTTAGTAAATATCAACGGGTGCACAGCTATGGCTAACTAACATCACTCCCATATCGGCTTTCGTGCTCCAGTTGATGGGGAAAAAAAATATCCGCATCATAAACTTGACCCGAAATGCTTTTGATATATCACTCGATTGACATCTAGAAAAAGTGGGAAACTAGTTTTTTATTTTTATTTTTTAGTTTGCATTTTTTGGCATAATGTAGGGAAGAAATTCGGCATTATTCACAGTGCAAGGGATAAATAAACCATTAGTTATCTTGATTCGACAGACCTTCGCGAGTGAGATACTATGACCGCAGCCCCTCAAATCCTAGGACCTCACACCCGCCAGGAATGGAATCTTGACCCCCCCTCGGCAAGGAGACAGCTGCACTGAGAGCAGTAGAATAGCACGAGAAGCCCATCACAGACGCACTGCGGGTACACACCATCCCGAAGGAGAAGGGCAAGTGCCCAAAGAAGAAGAGACCATCCCAATCAGGTGGGGAAAAAAAAAGAAAACGCAAAGTGCCCGAAGGGTGAGTCGAACACCCGATCTTCGCATTACGAGTGCGACGCCTTACCACTTGGCCATCCGGGCTTACGCACTCGATCGCTCATGAAATTCTATTGGAGGTTTGGAAAGGCAGGACATGTAGTTTTGTACTTTTCCGAGTCTTGCACTGGTGGGTGGGGGTAAGGCAGTCCCTTTGGGACTACTGGTTAGTGTGATAGGGGGTTAGTCTCGTGGGTGATATCATTGGTTTGTCTCATCCCGGATTGGTAGTGATCGCTGGTAAGTTATTTATTTAGGGGGGGGGGTTGTAGGGTGGTGGGTTTGTTGGTGGTGTGCTGGGTTGTTTTCTGCTCTGAGTTGATTGGGATTATATTTCCGGGGTTTTGTTTTACACTTTGGGAGGGTGGTGGTTTGGTTCGGGTTCGAGTGAGTGCTCGTGACTAGCGCTTCTGACTGGCTGGGGGTCTTGTCAGTCAAATTTTGCTACCTACCGGGTGGTAAGGTTGCCTACGTGGGATTTAGTGTTGGTGTATAGTTTTTTTTCTGTCAAGTTCGCGGTTTATTCGTACTAAGGGCAGGAAAATCCATGGCATTCGCCCTGAGGTACGGCCTAAAAACCTTAAACAGAAGAGAGCCACCCCTGTTCAATGCCTCCCAATCTTATAGTCCCTCTGGTATGGAAAGAAACACACATCGTCTCCCAAAATAAGGAAGGCGGGTGGAAAAAAAAGGAAAACACCCCCGGTAGACACCAAACAAAAGAAAAATATAACTCACTCTCCATTATCCACCATCTCATCCCGGCTGTGAGGGAAATAAGGTAGAAGGGGTTTTTTTTGTTTTAAGGTCCGGGAAACCTTTCTTTGTCGGTAACCGGGGTCGAGCTGGGAACGCTCGCCTGTGGGGATGTTTTATTTGACCCAAGACGATGAAGCTCCAAAGCCCGGCCTGGGGATAGGATCGTGATAAGATCCCCGAAATAACCGTGGTATTTTTCCCTGTAATCAGCTCCCTAAATAGGGAGGCGAGGAGTGGGGTAAGGAAAATTGGTGGCACGGAGCCTGTTGGTAGGATATAGTTACTGGCTGGATCTATATAATAGAGATGCGTTCAATTGGCTGCTAGTATTGGGCGGTTTGCTAGAGGCAAATCAAATGGATAAGGTTTCACTAGTGTTTAATGATTAGGGAGCGCTGGATCACTTGTAAGAGGCAAGGGGCGATGGAATTTCTCTGTACTGAAGCGAGTAATATATAGAAACCGTTTAAAAAGCCAATGAAAGGAACCTCCGGGAATTGTAAGTCCCGGGTAGAATAAACCCTTCCTAGAGGATCAAACTGAACAAATTACTCAGAACAAGAATACGGCCGGTTGACAGCAGTAAGGACTACAGGGAGGAGATAAACCAGATACATAAGAACCTAAGACTGGCTTCTTCAAGCATAGCCTCTGTTTCTACCAAACTGCTTGTAACGGGCCATACCGTGCTGCACACTACCGTCCACAAAACGACTAACAAACACTAACTTGACGAATAGTAAGGATAAGGAAGAAGAATGGCGCTATAGAACTAACCCTAACCGGATCGCTAATGAAGGGGGGGGGGGGGGCAACGGAGAGAAAAAACAAAAGTTAATAAATCGCGCATAGCTAGCGGAATACTAGAAAAGCTCCCTGATCGAAGTCTATTCGCATCTAAGGCCCCGCCCATGTGTAAGAAATCCTCGGCTTTTCTTGCTTATTCTGAGTATTTCTGGTTGTAAAAAAGAAACTGTTGAATAAACAGGACAGCGCTTGGAATATCCACATATACTAGGGCATTTCCACACCTCGGTATGTTTTTTCCTGCATTCTTTACTGCCGTATTTCTTGTAAAAACCTGTCACTCAGGAATAGTTGTTTTCCAAAATCGCTTGTGAAAATTTAATATAAAAGATTACTTCTAACGTGTTAGGCGTTATGGCAAGTTGGGTTTTTGGACCGTTTAAATTTCAAATCATAGTCATTTTTGATTTTGTGAATTGAGCACTACAACCTCCCGCTGTGTTTCTGTCTATCGTGATCTGGGGAGGGGAGACTGTTCAGTGATTTAGTTGGAGGAGAGAAAAACTTCCGACATGCCAAATACCAGTATTTGGACAAAGAAAAAGGATTTTTGTTCTAAAGAATACTGTATTTTCAAGTTTTATTATTTCCTCTTACACGGGCGTACTAAATGCACGGAGCTCTTGCCGGTTGAGGTGTGGTCGAAGAAGTGAAGAAGGAATCGAGTTCATTTCTCAGGGGCGAGTATGATAACTAACAAACAAGTGCGACACCACGGCTTGCCCTCAACGCCGTCCACACATCATACATCTTCCACAACACAATGGTGGTGGTTGCCTGGACCGTGCTGGACAGTGCTTACACTCACTCCCGGCCCTGCAAGTATTTATAGAATAAAGGAGAAGGAAAGATGTAAAGGAAAAAAGCGAAAAGACAAATAAGAGATGAGACGACAAAACACCAGTAGACGGAGAATGAAAGGGTTGATTTGGTAGCTCTAGGATGCGTCTCAATTTTCTCTAGGGGTCCGGTAGCAGGGGGCTGAGATAGCCCGGGTGGCTCGGTTGGGGAGATGTCGCTCTCTATAGACTTCGGAACGGGATGCTTGAGGTCGGAAACAACTTCCCGCTCATTACGTTCTGCCGATGAGAGTGCGGGTTGCCATGTAAGGTCTGTGGTGTCGGTATTATGGTCACACGCAGGTTGCATCTCCACTGCAAAAACGACCCTATGCCCAGTTGAAGGGGGGGAGGCCTGGCCACTGCAATCTGTTGCGGCGGAATTAACGTTGCCCGGCTCACGCAGGATTCTCGCAACCCGATCATATCCTTCAGAGGGAGCCAGTAGCAGTGGGGATTGGTTCTTGTTATCTGGCGTGGAGGTGCAGACATCGTTCCGTTCCCAGAGCATCTTTACAACACCCTCACGCCCGTGCTCGGCCGCCAACGGGAGTGGCGCTCGGCCATATTGGCTGTCTGACCGGCTAAGATTGACGTCTCTGCATTCCAGAAGCATCTTTACTACTCCGTCATACCCTTTCTCGGCTGCCCACGAAAGTGGTGTCCGGCCATGTAGGGTGTCTGCTTCGTCGATGTTGACGTCTTCGCGCTCTAAGAGCAGCTTTACCACCACCTCGTGCCCACGCCCAGCTGCCAGCAGGAGTGGCGTTCGGCCATGTTGGATGTCTGCCTGGTTGGGGTTGACATCCTTGCGTTTTAGGAGAGTTTTTACTACGTTCTCATGGCCGTTCCCGGACGCCCACCAGAGTGGCGTTGCGCCATATTGGATGTCTGCCTGGTTGGGATTGATACCCTCGCGCTCTAAAAGTGTGTTGACTACCCCCTCATGGCCATGCTCGGCCGCCCATAGGAGTGGCGTTCGGCCATATTATTCGGTGTCCGCCCGGTTAGGATTGACGTCTCTGCATTCCAGAAGCATCTTTACTACTCCGTCATGCCCGTTCTCGGCTGCCCACGAAAGTGGTGTCCGGCCATGTAGGGTGTCTGCTTCGTCGGTATTGATGTACTCACACTCTAAAAGCATCTTCACCACCCCCTCATGCCCACGTCCAGCTGCCAACAAGAGTGGTGTTGCGCCATATTGGATGTCTGGCCGGTTGGGGTTGACATCCTCGCGTTCTAGAAGCGTTCTGACTACCCCCTCATGGCCGTGCTCGGCTGCCCATGAAAGTGGAGTTCGGCCATATAGGGTATCAGCTATACCGGGATTGACGTCCTCTCGTTCTAAAAGCACTTTTACTACCCCCTCATGCCCATTCCCGGCGGCCCATGAGAGTGGCGTTTGTCCATAAAAGGTGTCTGCGGTATTGGGGTTGGCACCCTCCCGTTCCAAAAGCATCTTTACTGTCCCCTCGTGTCCATGTTCGGCCGCCCAAGAGAGTGGTGTTCTGCCATATCGCGTATCTTCCCGGCCGGGGTCGACATCCTCTCGGCCCAGGAGCATCTTTACCAGCTCCTCATGTCCATTCCCGGCCGCCCACGAGAGTGGAGTTTGGTGATATTTGGCGATTTCCCTATTAGGGTTGACATCATCTCGCCTCAAAAGCATCTTGACTATCCCCAAATGCCCATTCAAAGAGGCCAACGAGAGCGGCGTCTGGCCATATTCGGTGTCTACGTGGTCGGGATCGACGTCCTCTCGTTCCAAAAGCATTTCTACCACCCCCTCATACCCGCACCTAGCCGCCCACGAGAGTGGCGTTCGGCCATATTTGGTATCAGGCGTATTGGGGTTGACATCCCCTCGCTGCAAAAGCATCTTTATTACACCCCCCCGGTTGTGCCTAGCCGCCAGCAAGAGTGGTGTCACTCCATATTTGGTGTCTGCCTGGCCGGGATTGACGTCGTTCCGTTCCAAAAGCATCATTACTACACCCTCATGTCCGTGCTCAGATGCCCACGAGAGTGGCGTCTGGCCATATTCGGTATCTACGTGGTCAGGGTTGACGCCCTCTCGTTCCAAAAGCATTCTTACTACCCCCTCATGCCCGAGCTTGGCGGCTAGCGAGAGTGGCGTTTGGCCATATTGTGTATCTACTCGTTCGGGATTGACGTCCTCTCGTTCTAAAAGCATCTTTACTATCTCCTCATGCCCGCGCTCGGCTGCCAATGAGAGTGGCGTTTGACCATATCTAGTGTCTGCAGTATCGGGGTTGACATCTCCTCGCTCCAAAAGCATCTTTACTATCCCCTCATGTCCGGACTCAGCCGCCCACGAGAGCGGCGTTCTACCATATTCGGAGTCTGCCTGATCGGGATTCACGCCCTCTTGTTCCAACAACATTTTGGCTACCCCCTCATGTCCATTCTCGGCTGCTCGCGAGAGTGGCGTTTGGCCATATCGTGTGTCTACTCGTCCGGGATTGACGTCCTCTCGTTCCAAAAGCATCTTCACTATCCCCTCATGACCGTGCTCAGCCGCCAATAGGAGTGGCGTTTGGCCATATATGGTGTCTGCCCGCCCCGGATCAGCGTCCTCTCGTTCCAAAAGCATCTTTACTATCTCCTCATGCCCGCATTCAGCCGCCCACGAGAGTGGGGTTCGGCCATATAGGGTATCTGCCATATTGGGATTGACGTCTTGTCGTTCTAAAAGCATCTTTACCAGCCCCTCATGCCCGTTCCTAGCAGCCCATGAGAGTGGCGTTTGGCAATATGGGGAGATTTCCCGGTTGGGATCGACGTCCTCTCGCTCTAAAAGCATTTTTACTACCCTCTCCTGCCCCTTCACTGCGGCCAACGAGAGGGGCGTTTGGCCAAATACGATGTCTGCCCGATCAGGATCGACGTCTTCTCGTTCTAAAAGTATTTTTACTACCCCCTCATGCCCTCTTGTAGCTGCCTACGTGAGAGCCGTACTCCCCGTACAATCGACTGCATTAACGTCCCATTTCTTCATATCCAATACCGCCGCAGCTATCTCCACGATCCCGAGGAATGCCATTCCGTGGAGCCCTGTAAATCCCGTAGGTCCTCCCGCCCCGTCATAGAATGGGTCCCAGTATACATCCCGACCACGGAGCAACAGTAGTTGAGCAGATATATGTTCGTCAAATCCATTGAGCAGCCTCAGTGCAAGCAGTTTAATATTTTCGGTAATCCCCCTTCTCGTGTGCCTCCCCCAATAAACAGAAGCATATCCTAGAAAGGGCACCGTTGCTGGGGGCGAGCGCTGAGTTGGCGAAAGATCCCTGATACATCCGAAATTGAGGTATGTCAAGCAAACCTCTGCAATCGCTGAGTGGGGACTATGGAATAGGGTCGGATAACGCAAGAGATGCTCCTGCAGAGTAAAGTGTAACAGTCGGACAGTGGATGAAGACGCCTCAACAATGACAAGGCCTAGGCAAGATGCTAGAAGTATCCGTAGCGTAGGGACGTTTCTAGATCCAGGTCTGCAGATCCTAGCTCCACTCCCAAGGCCTGACAGAGCTCATCGGCCCGTAAAGGCCTCTCTGTATACAGCACCCACATCAGGACCTTTATTCCGAGTATCGATCTGTATCCCTTCTGCGCCTTGAGTCGTGATAGAGTTGCCGTATATGCCTCGCTCAGCCCATTGCCCCGTGTCACCTCTTCAAGTTTCTTTCTTCTCTGGCGAATTGTGACCTCCCCCAGAATAGCATCGATGTTTAGCAAAACAAGGAGGAATCTATACACAATCGTTGGTAAGTATACATCAATGATGCAGTGGGGATGCCGAATGCTCCAACTCACATATCCGATATCTTTTCCAGAATAACCCTCACAATATCCGCCCGTAAGCCGTCGCCCATCGCCTCTGGTTCCGCATCCCTGTTCAACTTCATCTCCACATAATTCCGGATATCATTCGGGTTAGGGCTGATGGGTATCACAACCACCTTGGAGAAATGTCTTTGGATATCCTCCCTGACATGGGGCCTCCCGGTGAGGAATATTCTCGTCCTAGGGCACTCCTGAACAACATCTCTCAGTGATTCGAGAAGCTCCGGCAGGTGCTTTGGCAAGAATTCGTCCAAGGCATCGATACAGATGAAAACTCTGGGTAACGAAGCAATAGCAGTTCCCAACATCCCCATCAGATCTGCAAGTCGCGGCCCTCTACCGCCAAATTCCATTTCCCCTTTTCTAAACGAGTCTCGTAGATCCTTCGAGATCCCCCCTTTGCCTACTAACTGCTTCAGAATAGCTCCCATGACGTTGGTGATCGTCTGCTCTTGGTTGGAAAGAAAGTCGCAGTACAAGCCTGCAACCGCGACGGATTCCTCCCTCGCCCGATCGCACAGGCTGTCGATCACTACAGAACTAATATTTCAAGCCGTCAGTAGTACCCGCCTCTTCCAAGAAATTCTGCCACTTACCTTAGATATGTTTTGCCCACCCCCGGATTCCCGGAACAAAACAAGACAGCCTTATCGGCTCTATCCTCACTGCCTCTCCACTGGCGGAACTCGTTCGTTTCCAAAAACCAATCTCCGACACCGGCGAGCCGGTCGGTGCGCACGCTTTGATGTCTGCTATTTGGTTCTAGTGGAGAGAGCCAGCGCATGATCTGTGCATCCTCGTCAGACATATAGGTGTTGTTGAAACTACCGCTTATGTTTCCGCAGTTCGAATTGCCGTCGCCGAAACTCGCCGATAGAATATGTGAATTTTGGGCCATGATGCTCTATCCAAAATTTTGATTGAATATAGAAATGGTGTAGTGGTTTGTGGGGGTGGTATCGGGGGGGGGGGGGTTATAAACATTCCATGACGACAGCTGAAGAAAACGGGGCGATGCGATTCATTCGTTCTTCCACAATTACCACCGTACTATCGCGTCAAGTTGGGTATCTCCTTACAGGGGCCTTTCATCCTAGTGTGGGGGATAAGAGCCCTGTACGGAGATACCCCATCTGACGAGATATACGTTATCCAATGGGTACGGTACTTCCCTTAGCGAGGCCACATGACAAATAGGGCCTATGTCCCCAACACTTCGGTCGAGCGGCTCCCGGTGCATTGCGCAGCTCATTCGGATACGGTACCGATACCGGTAGCGCTGTTGGCACTTGAAGCCTCGTGCCATGCCAATGTGCCCGGTACGCCACTACGATGTGCCAGAGTGTGGTGAGATTAACTGATGGCACTGCCCGGTACAATTCAGTTGCTGTGGGCTAAGTTAGTCTCTTTGTTTTTTCTTCTTAAGGGACCATTTCATTTGTACACGTACATTTATTGCCTGGGCACTACATAGTGGGTGCAGGGCACAAACTCTGGCGACTTAGTGCCAACAACGCTAGATACCGGTAACCATTCTGAATCACATTTACATCTGAGTGACCCCCCCCGGCTTTTGGTTTTTTCCTGGCTTGGATCTCTGTCGTTCTGTCACACGCGCCCCCTAACTTTCATAAATTTACATCCCTCAATTCCTTGAGCCTTTTCCACACGTCAGATGGTTGAAGCACCCACTTGAATATGCCTGTGGATAAGCTAGGATAGGTTACCACCGTGCTATTAGCTAGTACATACGTTTCTGAGCTATTTTCGAAAATACTCTTCATAATCTCTCCCTCTGACCTGGGGCCCGCAGTAAAGGAATCGGAAAATGTGGAAATCAATATTTAGAAACAGGGTTGGCTCGAACAGTGTTGGAAAGAAGGCTTTCGATAATCGAACCCAGGGGTTAGAAGGGGGGGGTTCTTTTAATATCTTAGTAAGCAAGAAATAATAATACCAAGAACTCTAATGGGAATTTCTACCTTCAATCCAGCTGTGTGAGTTCTACAAGTATCGCTCGGAACCAGGGGAAGTAGAGTACAGCCCCCGGTAGAAAAAATCGGGAAACGGTGATCGGGCCTCTGGTGCTTTGATTGGAGGGTTCGGTGTGCTCGAGCCAATCGAGCAACCGTGTTTCTGACTTTTAATTTCCACAATTCCCGATCTTTTCGACCGGAGGCTGTACAAGTGCTAGTTTACTTACTTCTTCCGCTACTTTTTGCCTCTTTTCCCTATCATTTCATTTGTTCTTTGCTTCCGACTGCTTTCAAATATCATTGCTTGCCGTTTGTCAAAAGGGGTTCTATCATATGACCCCCCGGTTCGAGAAAGCACGTTCCAAGTCCTTCGATCATTTTGATCGAACCCTTCATTGCAATATTAGGCTCGAGCGCACTGAATGCTCCAACTAAAGCCTCGGAAAGTTCCTTTCACCTTTGCTCATTCTTTTCTTTTCTTTACCTTTCGGAATGGTGTGGCGCCCAATCCCTGCTCCCATTAGGTGTGGGGGTGTAAGGTTCGTTTGTTCTCCCAAATTTAAACCACACCCATAACCTTGGGCACTCTCAAAGAGAGGAAAGAAAATTGAAGACCTATTTTCACAGACCTAAGCCGATGTGTGAGAAAGTCGGGAGGACATTTAAGGCATCCGAGAATGCTCGGTGGTGGTTTGTAATTCTTAAATTTACATACAATTAAAACTGGCCTTGGGCTGTCGGGCACGTAGTAGATGTGGTGCGAGATTTGCAACTGCGCGCAGTTACATAATCGGCTGGAGCCTTGGCACGGTTAAGCTTCCGCCGCTCACAGCTGTCCATGCTCTCTTCTGCTGTCAGATTGTATAAAAACTCGAATTGGACGTCGTACAGCGCGGTTAATTTAAAGTGTGTATTGCGAAGTGATCTTCTTGTCTCAGTTAATATGGGTTTCATCATTTCTTGGCAGCTAATTAGGGTATAGATGACGACAACAACGGAGAAAACTCTGCATCAATATCTGCCAAGAAATGATGAAACCCATATTAACTAAGACAAGCAGATCACTTCGCAATACACACTTTAAATTAACCGCGCTTTTTTACCGTAGAGGAACCTGTGAGAACCCAGAGGCGCTTGTCAGTGAAGGGTGTATGGATTATTTTCAAGTTTTTGTGTTTTTGTAGTATCATATTTCTATCTTGTGTTGTGGCTGCACCTATTACGGCAATCCACAAATATTCCCCCTACAACCGTGGGGAGGCTCGCAACCTCATACGCTTCCGGAGTAACTAGCCCACACTGCCCTCGCTATCTTGTTGATACTACAGGACTATTCGCCCGTATTATTAAAAAGATCTCCGGTGAGTTAGGGTTAGGGTTGCTGTTCCAGGATTTGTGGCCTCCCCGGTGGCGCACAATAGTAGAGCAATGATTGGGGTATGATAGCCTGTTAAGAGAACTGCTCTGGATCGCTCGGGAGCAGGGAGAGGAATTACCGGGGGGGGGGGGGGGGGGAACAAATAAGCCGCTTACGAATTAAG